>JACLAB010013206.1_pt1 | contig 73750 bp, 72 predicted proteins | sample 8027921 | NCBI WGS metagenome assembly JACLAB01 (sample SAMN15725117, study PRJNA655200) | protist metagenome | isolation source: fluorescence activated cell sorting (FACS) single amplified genomes of... | place: USA: West Boothbay Harbor, Gulf of Maine | collected 2000-07-19 | reverse complement strand
AGATCTATTAATGCTAAGTTGTATTGATTAGCTAATTTAATTTTATTTTTTTCTTTAGAATTTTCAAATGATAGATAGCCAATTATAATTACTAATATTATTGAAATAATTATTATAAGTTTTTTTTTTATTATTTATAAAAAAATTCTTTATTCTCTCATTTCTTGCGTTTGTATCTATGATTGTAATTTCTTCGTCCATTTCTATATCATGTTCCTTAATACATACTGAAGTATTCCACCATTTTTATAATACTCTAATTCGTTTTTAGTATCTATTCTACATAGGGTTTTGATCTTTTTAATATCTCCCGAGGCATATTTTATTTCAACTTGAACATGATCTGATGCATTTATACCGTCTTCAATTTGAAGAATGGTTATCAACTCTGAACCAATTAATTTTAAGTTTACCCTGTCGTGTCCTTCAGTAAATTGTAGAGGTAAAACACCCATTCCAATTAAATTAGATCTATGAATTCTTTCAAAACTTTCCGCTATTACAACTTTAACACCTAATAGTTTTGTTCCTTTAGCAGCCCAATCCCTTGACGATCCTGTCCCATATTCTTTTCCACCTATAACAACAAGATCTGTACCTCTTTTTTTGTATTCTTCTACAGCATTATAAACTGGCATTACTTTTTCTTCTGGATATAATTTTGTAAACCCACCTTCTGTTCCTGGTGCCATTTCATTTCTTATTCTAATATTTGCAAAAGTTCCTCTCATCATTACCTCATGATTTCCTCTTCTTGATCCGTAAGAGTTATAATCTGTTGGAAGTATTTGATGTTCCATAAAATACTCACCTGTTGGGCTTTCTTTTTGTATATTTCCTGCTGGAGAAATATGATCAGTTGTAACCATATCCCCTAAAATCAAAAGAGGTCTTGCATCTTTAATAGGTTTAAACCCCTCAGGTTGATCAGATAAATTTTCAAAAAATGGTGGTTTCTTTACATAAGTTGAACTTGTATCCCAATTGTAAATACTGGTATTTTCAGTTTTAATTTCTTGCCATTGTTTAGGGCCTTCTGAAACATTTGAATATCTTTTAACAAACATCTCTGCATTTAAAGATTCTCTTAATGTGTCTTCAATTTCTTTATTTGATGGCCAAATATCTTTTAAAAATACATCTTTACCATCTTTACATTTTCCTAAAGGCTCTTTGTATAAATCAAATTCCATGTGACCCGCAAGTGCATAAGCTACTACAAGTGGTGGTGATGCTAAGTAATTAGCTTTTATATGTGGAGATATTCTTCCTTCAAAATTTCTATTTCCAGATAAAACTGACACAGCGTAGATGTTTTCCTTATCTATTGCTTTAACAATTTCCTCTGGTAATGGGCCTGAATTTCCTATGCAAGTCGTGCAACCATATCCAACCAAATTAAAACCAAGTTTATCTAAAAATACATTCAGTCCTGCTTTTGCTAAATAATCTGTAACTACTTGTGAGCCTGGTGCTAATGATGTTTTAACCCAAGGTTTAGTTTCTAAACCAAGTTCAACTGCTTTTTTTGCTAATAACCCAGCGCCAATTAATACATTTGGATTGGATGTATTTGTGCATGAAGTTATAGCTGCAATTAATATTGAGCCATCTTTAATTTCATAATCTGTTCCTGATACTTTTGAAACATGTTGTTCTTTTCTATTAGTTGCATCTTCAAAAACTTTTTTAAATCCGGTAGATGCCTCTGTTAATAAAACTTTATCTTGAGGTCTTTTAGGTCCTGAAATAGTTGGAACAACTGTGGACATATCTAACGATAAGGTGTCAGTAAATTCAACTTGGTCATTAGCCCATAAACCTTGCTCTTTTGCATATTTCTCAACTATATTTACTGTGTTCTCATCTCTACCTGAGAATCTTAAATATTTTAATGTCTCTTCATCAATTGGGAAAAAGCCACATGTCGCTCCATATTCTGGTGCCATATTTGCAATTGTTGCTCTATCAGCAAGAGTTAAATTCTTTAAACCTTCTCCATAAAATTCAACAAATTTTCCAACAACACCTTTGTCTCTTAACATTTTTACAACTGTTAAAACTAAATCTGTTGCAGTTGTACCTTCTGGCATTTTATTTTTAACTTCAAATCCTATTACTTCTGGAATTAACATTGAAATTGGCTGACCTAACATTCCAGCTTCAGCTTCTATTCCACCAACACCCCAACCAAGAACTGATAAACCATTAACCATAGTAGTGTGACTATCAGTACCAACTAACGTGTCAGGAAATAAATAGTCCTCGTTTTGAAATTTTTCAGACCAGACTACTTTTGATAAATATTCTAAATTGACCTGGTGACAAATCCCAGTTCCAGGAGGAACAATTCTGAAGTTATTAAAAGCTTGTTGTCCCCATTTTAAAAAAGAATATCTCTCACCATTTCTTTTAAATTCAATATCAACATTTTTTTCAAATGAATCTGAGTTTGCAGATTTATCTACTTGTACAGAGTGATCAATAACTAGATCAACTGCAGAAAGTGGGTTGATTGTATTGGGATCTTTATTTTTTTCTTTAACCGCTTCTCTCATAGCCGCAAGATCAGCAACCGCTGGTATTCCCGTGTAGTCCTGTAACAAAACTCTAGCTGGTCTATAAGCTATCTCAGTTAATGATTTTTTTGTCTTTAGCCATTCTTTAATTGCTTCTATTTGACTTTTAGTAACTGATAGATCGTCCTCGTATCTTAAAAGATTTTCTAACAAAACTTTTAATGACTTTGGAAGTTTTGAAATTCCATCTAAACCGTTCTTTTCTGCTTCTACTAAAGAATAATATTTGTAGTCCCTATCATTAATACTGATAGTTTTTAGGGAGTTATAAGAATTTTGATTTCCTGGTTTCATTTAATTTAGATATAGAACCCTATTATACAAACAATAAGTAGCAAGGACATAGCATAATTAAATCGTTTAATAAAATTATTATTTGTCGCAAAATTCCTTAAAAACTTACCTAAAAAAGCCCATGCTGTAATACTTGTTAGAGCTGTCAAAGAGCAAACGATAATAACTGTTAAAGAACTATTTAAGTAATCGTTTTCTAATACAAATTTTGAGATCAATGTAATAGCTGCCATTACTCCTTTAGGGTTTAAAAACTGGAATGTAAAAGTATCGATAAATTTTACTGGATTAATTTTTTTACCCTCTTTGGATGTTTCAGAAAATGAAATTTTATAAGCTAAATATATGAGGAATAAAGTTCCTAATATTCTGATCACTTCCTGGATTAGTGGATATTTAATAAAAGTCGATATCAATACAAAATTGATCAAAATTACTAACACAGTATAACCCAACCAAACTCCCATTATTAATGGAATTGTTTTTTTTATACCAAAATTAAAACCTGAGTAAGAAGCAACAGCATTATTAGGTCCTGGCGTAAAACCTAATGAACAAGAAATTCCTATCAATAAAAATAATTCAGGATGCATAAAGTTTAAGCTATTGGAAGCCCATTCTCTGATTGTTGAGATGGGTGAACTAGTATAACTTTGCCTTCATTATCAATCGAACCTAAAATAAGAACTTGTGAAACTACACCTGCAATATTTTTTTCTGGAAAGTTACAAACACCAATAACTTGTTTACCTTTTAAATTTTCTTCATTGTAATAATGCGTAATTTGTGCGGATGATTGCTTAACACCTATATCTTTTCCAAAATCCACTTCAATTACTAGTGAAGGTTTTCTAGCTTTTTCATTTTTTTTAACTGATATTACGGTGCCTACTCTAATGTCTATTTTATCAAAAATATCATAGGTTATTTGTTCTTTCATAAATTTAATATATAATACAACTATATTATGAGTACAGAAAATAGTTCAGATCAATTATTCAACAACTCTATTAAAATCTTAACTGATTTAATTAGTTTCAAAACTATATCTGGAGAAGACAATAGTTCATTAATTAACTATTGTGATGAAATTCTAAACAAACTAGGCGCTACTTCATTTAAAACTTTTGACGATGAAAAAAAAAGAGTTAATCTTTTTGCTACACTTAAAGCAAAGAAACCTAGTAATAAAAAACCTATAATTTTATCAGGTCATACTGATGTTGTTCCAGTTTCTAAGGGATGGAGTACTGATCCATTTGTTGCAACAATTAAAGATGACAAACTTTTTGGTAGAGGTTCTTGTGATATGAAAGGTTTTATTGCTTGCACGTTAGCTTTTGCTCCCATTTATGCAAAAGCTAATTTAGATAGAGATATTCATTTCTCATATACGTTTGATGAAGAAACTGCCTGTATAGGAGCTCCAATATTAATTGAAGAGTTAAAAAAAAGAGGTGTTAAAGATGGAATTTGTATAATTGGTGAGCCTACTAATATGAAAATAATAGATGCACACAAAGGATGTTACGAATACACAACTTATTTTGAAGGTTTAGCAGGGCATAGTTCTGCTCCACACAAGGGAGTTAGTGCTGTCGAATACGCATCAAGATATGTGAATAAACTAATTGAATTAAGAGAAGAATTAAAAGAAAGATCACCTAAAGACTCTATTTTTGATCCTCCTCACTCTACTTTATCAATTGGAGGGATTTTTGGCGGTATAGCTCACAATGTAATAGCGGATAAATGTCATGTGAATTGGGAAACAAGACCTGTCGTCAAAGAAGATGGTGTTTTTTTAAATGCAAAAATAGATAAATATGCAAATGAAATACTTTTACCAGATATGAAAAAAGTTTTTCCTAACGCATCAATTAAAAAAAAAATTATTGGTGAAGTCACTGGTTTTGATAGAGATGAAAAATCGAATGCTTGTGAGTTAGTTTCAAGTTTAACAGGAGACAACACAAGAGAAGTTGTGTCATTTGGAACTGAAGCTGGTTTATTTCAAGAAATAGGAATAAGCACAGTTGTGTGTGGACCAGGCTCGATTGAGCAAGCTCACAAAATTGATGAATTTATAATTCTTGATGAGCTTAAAAAATGTTTAAGCTTGCTGGATGGCATTAAAGAAAAATCTATAATAAATTAACAAATTGTTAATTTAGTTAAATTAAATTATAATTTTTTATGACAAAAAAAGATAATCGCAATCTAATTGGTTATGGTTCAAATTTACCTAAAGTTGACTGGCCAAACAAAGCACGTATAGCAGTTCAAATAGTCTTAAATTATGAAGAAGGGGCAGAAAATTGTGTTCTTAATGGAGACAAAAATTCAGAAGTTTTTCTGTCAGAAATTATAGGCGCTCAACCTATAAAAGGAAGGCATATGAATATGGAGTCGCTTTATGAATATGGATCAAGAGTAGGTTTTTGGAGACTTCACAATCTTTTTCAAGAAAAAAAAATTCCTATAACTATTTTTGGAGTTGGGATGGCCTTAGAAAAAAACCCTGAAATTTGTAAAGCCATAATAGAAGCTGATTATGAAGTAGCTTCACATGGATGGAGATGGATTGATTATCAAAATATTAAAAAATCAGAAGAAAAAAAACATATGCAGCTTGCTATTAAAGCTCATACTAAAATTTTTGGTAAAAGACCTGATGGTTGGTATACAGGAAGATGTAGTCCAAATACCAGAGATTTAGTTATGGAAGATGGTGGATTTTTATATGACAGTGACTCATATAGCGATGATTTACCATTTTGGGAAAGCAGAAATAAAAAAAAACAATTAATCATTCCTTATACTCTTGATAACAATGATATGAGATTTGCAACAAACCAAGGTTTTAATACTGGCGATCATTTTTATAGTTATCTTAAAGATAGTTTTGATGCTTTGTATGAAGAAGGAAGAACAAACCCAAAAATGATGTCTGTTGGACTACACTGTAGAATAATTGGTAAACCTGGTAGAATTCAATCTTTAAAAAAATTTTTAGATTATATACTAAAACATGAAGATATTTGGATTTGCAAAAGAGTTGATATTGCCAAACATTGGATTAAAAACTATTCCTAAAAATGTCTGAAAAAATAATTTTCACAAATGGATTAATAGACTTGGCTCAGCCCCGATTGGGTTCAAAAGTTATTTATAAAACAGATGATTTTTTTGCCTCAGCCAATAGAATTATAGATCCAGCACCTGCTGTTTTTAAGGAGGGATTATTTGATAAAAATGGAAAATGGATGGATGGTTGGGAGTCGAGAAGAAAAAGAAATCCAGGACATGACTATTTAATTATTAAATTAGGTAAACCTGGGAAAATTTCGAAAATAGATGTGGACACATCTCATTTCAATGGGAATCAACCATCTATGATTTCTTTAGAGGCCTGTAACTCTAAATCTAATTCGTATAAAAATTTTAGATGGAAAACTTTACTGAATAAAAAAAAAACAAAAGCTAACAGTCATCATTTTTTTAATATCTCTTCTAAATCTACGGTTACTCATATTAAATTTAACATCTTTCCAGATGGAGGAGTTGCTAGATTAAGGCTTTTTGGAAAAATTTCAAAGGACACAATTAACTTGAAAAATAAGACTACAAATTTAACATCTCTTTTAAACGGAGCCTCAGTCATAGCTTGTAATAATGAACATTTTGGAAAAGCTGAAAATATTTTAGCACCTGGTAAAGCAAAAAATATGGGTGATGGATGGGAAACTAGAAGAAGAAGAGACAAAGGTTTTGATTGGCTAATATTAAATTCAATTGATGGCAATAAAATTGATAAAATTGAGATATCAACACATCATTTTAAAGGAAATTATCCAAGTCACTGCTCTCTTCAAGCGATTTATATTCCAAACAATAAAACATCTTCTTCAATTATAAAAAATTCTAAGAAGTGGAAAATTCTATTAGATAAAGTTAAATTATCAGCAAATAAGACACATATATTTAAAAACAAATTAATGAAAAATAATAAAATTAATTATGTTAAAATTAGTATTTTTCCAGATGGTGGTATTTCAAGATTTAGAATGTTTGGTAAGGTACTTTAATGAAAATTATAATTAAGCCAAAACCAATCACTAAAGAAAATTTCTCTAAGTATGGAGACGTAATTACAACTAAAGATATAAAGCCACTTGAAATTAATAATGGTTATGCAAAAAGATTTGATGGTATAGCAAATTTAGACACGTCAACTAATAATGGAGAAACTACTATTTGTATTTTTTCTGCCTTAAAAAGATCCTTTCCAATGAAAATTGATATGATGGAAAAACATCCTTTAGGAAGTCAAGCTTTTATACCGATGCAAGAAACTACTTTTTTAGTATTAGTTGCACCAAAGGGTGATAAACCAAATGTCGATGAAATTGAGTCCTTCATTGTTCCACCTGATATTGGTGTGAATTATAATCCTGGTATATGGCACTTTCCTTTAATCTCCACTAAAGATATGAATTTTTTAGTCGTAGATAGAAAAGGTTCTGGTGACAATCTTGTGCTTGAAGATTTAAATAAAGAGGAAATATTTCTAAAATACTAAAACCCGCCGCACTAATGCGACGGGTCTTTTGTTATAACTATAGAGTTTTGTCTTATCTTTTAGATATTACTAAATGAACTACAGCACCTAATGATGCTCCAATTATCCAAGCATATCCTCCGCCACCACCTAAGTTAGCAAAGAAATCATCTAAACCTAAAATCAAGATGTTTGGCCATACAGAACCAACTGCGATGTAACCTGACAATATCCAAGCCAACATTCCCTTGTAATTGAAACCACCATTGTAATGATATTGTCCTTTAGAACTATCATCAAACAATGCGTCTACATCAATTTTTTCTTTTTTGATAATGTAGTAATCAACCATCATGATACCAAATACTGGCGCAAGAATTGCTCCTAACGTATTAACAAATGGAAATAAACCCATTTGAGTAATAACAGCAACCCACATACCACCAATAATAAAACCAAAACCAGCTGTGATTAACCCACCAGTTTTAAAGTTAATTTTACTTGGGATTAAATTGGCTAAGTCATACGCAGGAGGTATAAAGTTTGCAACCATATTTATACCAACTGTTGCAGCAAAGAATGCAAATGCAGCAATAATTGTTAAACCTAGGTTATCTACTTTAGCTACCATCTCTGTAGGACTTGCAACATACTCACCAAAAATTGCGATTGTTCCGCCTGTGATCATTAAAGTAATAAAAGAGAATAAGATCACGTTACCTACTAATCCCCATAGGTTACCTTTTCTCATTTCATCTTCATTTTTAACGAATCTTGCGAAATCACCAAAATTGATAACTACTGCAGCAAAGTATCCAACCATAATTGAAAATACAGCTACGAAAGCTCCAATTGTTCCTAGACCTTCAAAACCACCAGTTCGTTCTCCACCAGAAAATATAGTTCCTACTTCTGAAAAAAGTCCTCCACCAGCTTTAACCCAAATAACAATCATTAAAAAAATCATTACCGCGTAAACGGCAGGTCCCGCAAAGTTTAAAAACTTTTTAATAAGATCTACACCTTGCCAAAACAGATAAACCTGGAATGCAGACACAAATATGAAAGAAACCCACATTACACCTGTCATACCAAGAAGCATAACCTCACCTTCCATTCCTGTAACACCCGTAATTAAAAGCGCTACTGCAGTTGATGCAGCATAAGTTTGTGCTCCATACCAAAACATTGCAACAAGACCTCGGGCCATTGCTGGAAAATTTGCTCCAAATACACCCATACTGACACGAGCAAACACTGGATATGGAATTCCATGTTTTACACTTGGTTTGCCTGATAAATTTACAAGCCACATTATAAAAAACCCTGCAAGAATTAATGCAGCAAATACAGCCCACCCATTAAGTCCTGATGCTAAAAATAAAGATGCTGCCAAAGTATAACCAAATAAACTTTGCACATCGTTTGCCCACACGTTAAAGATTTCAAACCATCCCCAATTTTTCTTACTACTTGGGGTTGGAGCTAAATCTGAATTGTAGAGTTTTGACGATCTACCCATATTACTTCTCCCTATTATTTTTGTTACTCTTATTAACTATAAAAAGTTATGGTAACACTACTGCGACATTATGGATTATTCATGTTGTGTAAAGTATAAAATGACACAACTTCTAGTTTAGAAAATTAACTAATATAAATAGGGCTTATTGAATTTTTGAAAACCTATTATGAACAGGAATTTAGTTAAATTAATCGTTCCAACCGCTAACTACTTTAACTTCTAAATATTCTTCTAAACCTAATTTACCAGCTTCACGGCCAATACCTGAATGTTTGTATCCACCAAATGGAGCATCAGGAGCTAAGCCTGCACCATTAATATCGACCATTCCTGATCTTAATTTTCTAGCAACTCTATTCGCTTTTTCTTGATCTTGAGTTTGAATAAAATTTAATAATCCATACGGAGTATCATTAGCTATAGCAATAGCTTCTTCTTCAGTTTCGAAAGGTATAATTGACAAAACAGGACCGAAAATTTCTGTTCTTGCAATCTGCATTTGGTTATTAACATCCGCGAATGCTGTAGGTTTAACAAAATAACCTTTATCAAGGCCATCTGGTTTGCCTGTTCCACCAGCAACTAATTTTGCACCTTCGTCAATTCCAACCTGTATTAATGTTTGAATTTTTTCAAATTGAGTTTTTGAAACAACAGGACCAATATGATCACCATTTTTTGTTGCAACATCAACTTTCATTGAGTTAGCAAAATTTTTAACTCTTTCCACTGCATCTGCATAGATTGATTTTTCAACTAACATTCTTGTTGGAGCATTACAAGATTGTCCTGTATTTCTAAAACATCTAAGCGCTCCTCTTTCAACAGCTTCAGCATCAGCATCTTTAAATATAATGTTCGCACCTTTTCCTCCAAGCTCTAAACTAACTCTTTTAAAGTCTTTTGCTGCATTTTGAGAAATTAAAGCACCTGCTCTAGTTGATCCTGTAAATGAAACCATGTTTACATCTGGATGACTAGTAAGTGCATTACCAGCAACAGCACCATCTCCGTTAATAAGATTAAAAACACCTTTTGGTAGTTTAATTTCATCAATCATTTCTGCTAAAATTATTGATGATAATGGAGCTATCTCCGATGGTTTAAGAACCATTGTACATCCAGCTGCTATAGCAGGAATCACTTTCAAGCAAACCTGATTCATTGGCCAGTTCCATGGAGTTATTAACGCGCAAACTCCTTTTGGTTCATGCAAAATATTATTATTAAGAGCATGTTCTCCTAATTTTGCTTCAAAAGTGTATTCTTTTAAAACTTTTATATAGGATTTTATGTGGCTAGCTCCAGTTCCCGCTTGTAATTGTGTTGAAAAATCAATTGGGGCTCCCATTTCAAGTGAGATTGCCTCAGCCATATCATTCCATCTTTTTTTATAAACTTCATAAAGGGCTTCTAAATACTTTAATCTTTCTTCCTTAGTAGAAAAGGCCCAAGTTTCAAATGCTTTAGTTGCAGCACTTACAGCATCATTTACATCATCAACTCCAGCTAAAGATATAACCGCACATTCCTCTTCAGTTGAAGGGTCAATTACTTTGAAATCATTTGATTTTTTTGGAGAAACCCATTCCCCATTTATATAAAAATTTTTTTTATCTAACATTTCTAAAAATTATATTATCTTCTAACTTTTGCAAACAAATTAGTTAATTCATAAACAATTGTAGCTGCTGCTAAAGATGTAACTTCTGCATGGTCATATGCTGGAGACACTTCAACTACATCCGCAGAAATTAAATTTAAACCTGAAAGGCCTCTTATGACATTAACCATTTCTCTTGTAGTCATTCCTGCAATTTCGGGTGTACCCGTTCCCGGTGCAAAAGCAGGATCCAAAACATCTATATCAATAGATAAATAAAGCGGATTGTTCCCAACTCTTTTTCTTATTCTTTCAGCAATTTTATCTGTACCTTGTGTTTGAAATTCATCACAGTGAATGATTTTAAAACCAAACTCTTCATCATTTTTAATATCATCTCTACTGTAAAGAGGACCTCTAATCCCAACATGCATTGAAGCATCATCTAAAAATAAATTTTCTTCTCTTGCTCTTCTAAAAGGAGTTCCATGAGTATAGGGCGCTCCAAAATATGTGTCCCATGTATCTAGGTGAGCATCAAAATGTACTAAAGCAACTGGCCCATTATTCATTTTATTAATAGCCCTAAGCAAAGGAAGAGCAATTGTGTGATCACCTCCTAAACTAATAATGCCACCTACTTTACTTAAAAGTTCTGTAGCGCCCTCTTCTATTTGTTTAATGGCTTCATCAATGTTAAATGGGTTACATGCGATGTCGCCTGCATCAGCAACTTGCTGAACTTTAAATGGTTCAACGTCGTAACTTGGATGATAATTAGTTCTTAAATGTCTAGATGCCTGTCTAATACTCATGGGTCCAAATCTCGCGCCAGGTCTATAACTAGTGCCTGCATCAAATGGGATTCCAACAATTGCTACGTCACAACTCTCAACATCTCTTAATTCTGGTAATCTTGCAAATGTAGATGGCCCAGCAAATCGTGGAACTTTAGTTCCACTTATTGGTTGTACTGGATTTTTATTTCTTTCTTTTTTCATTTATAAATAAAATGTACCACATTCTTTAAGAATGGAATATCTTCTATCTTTAAAATTATGAACTTAATAAGAGCTATTTTACTATTAATTTTTTTAATTACACCTCTAAAAGCAAATACTATTTATAATTTAATTAAGATACCTAACTTAGAGATTTATGAAATAAATACCAAAAATAAACTTAGATATTTTTATGCAGCAAGACCCTTCCAACTAGGTACTCAAAAAAACATTGTTTGTTCAAATCCAAATAAGAAAGATTTAGAATTAAAATATAAGATTATTCTTAAAAATCTTAATAGATACTCTTATGACTATCTAAAAAAAATTAATCTCAAATATATTGTAATGTGTGAAAATTTATCTATCTCAGAACTATATACAGCTGGTATTCCAGATAATATAATGAAAACATTAATACTAGATATCAAATTTAATGAGAAATATTTTGAAAGAGTAATTCATCATGAAGTTTTTCATGTAATGCATCTTCAGCACAAAAATATTTTTAATGAAGAAGAATGGGCTAAATTTAATAATTTTGAATTTAAATACGCTGAATGCTCTACATGCACAAAGAATATATCTTTAGAAAAATATCAAGAAACTGATGGGTTTTTTACAGAATACTCTAAATCAACAGCCTCAGAAGATATGGCAGAAGTTTATTCGCATATGATCTTCTTAGAGAAAAAAGAAATTAATCAAATTCGTAAATTAGATCCTATTTTAAATAATAAAATTTCATATATTGAAAATAAAATAAAAGAAATAGATAATTCTTTTACTTTCTAATGATAAAAAAAATTAAAGCTTCTAAATCAGAAAAACTTATTTTTATTTTTTTAATCCTATTAGCTATCACAACTTTCTGTACATATTTTATAGTTAAGAATAAATGTTTATTTGTCAAAAATATTGATCCAAAGAATATTACTTTTAAAAATCCAAATAATATCGCAGTTTTAAATGTACCTTGTGGAAATGTAATTATAGAACTTTATCCTAATATTTCACCTAATGCGGTTCAAAGATTTGTAACTTTAATTAGATCTAACGCTTATGAGAATATTGCTTTTCATAGAGTAATTGAAAATAAACTTATCCAGGCTGGTGACCTAGAGTTTGGAAAAAAAGGAAATTTAGATTATGGAAAAATTGGAACTGGAAAATCAGGTTTAGGTACAATTAAATCAGAAATTGATAATGATTTTAATTATACCAAAGGTAGTGTCGGATTAGCTCGAACATTTAAGAATGATACTGAAGACAGTCAATTTTTTATAATCCTACAGGATGAACCATTATTTGAAGGCGAATATACACCCGTTGGAAAAGTTCTTTATGGTTTAGAAGTATTGAAAAAGATAAAATCTGATAAACGCTCAGAGTATATATTAAGACCAGATTTTATTAATTCCTTTAAAATGCTTAATTAATTAAAGGTTTGCCTGTTGCTAGTGTGTGTTTAATACGGTCTTGAGTTTCTTTTGTCTCTATTAATCTCATGAAAGCATCTAATTCTAATTTAAATAAATCATCTTCTGATAAAGTTTTATCTATAGTTGTATCTCCTCCACTCAAAACATGAGCCAGCTCTTTTGCAACAGTAACGCCGTGATCACGAATTATTTTTTCATTATAAAGGTTTTCTATAATTTTATTCATTTCTATTAAAATTTCTTTTCCTGGTAGTTTAAATTCAGTCTCTGTTGGAGTTTTAAATTCTTTATTGTCATCTAAGATCTTTTTTGAAACTTCTAGTAAACTATTTCTATTCATTATTTTTTTATCTTCTGGTCTTAAGTATTTTAATGGTTCTGCCTCAACTGGTGAAGTTGCCGTTTTTCCATAACCAATAATATCAAATACTTTAAGTGGTGCATAATGAGGATCTTTTTTAGCCTCATCTGTATCAAGCCATCTTGCCAACATTTCCTTACATCCACCCCCAGCTGGTATCAGTCCAACTATTGTTTCCACTAATCCAACTACAATATTTGTATGTGAAGCAACAAAATTACTTTGGACCATTACTTCAAATCCACCTCCAAGAGTTAAACCTGATGGTGCAGATATCACTGGGTGATTAGAATACTTAAGATGCTTGCAGGTTTCTTGAAAATATCTAATAAATTTTTCTATGGATTTAAAATCATTTTTGTTCGAAAAATCCATTGTATAACTCAAGTTTACTCCAGCAGAAAACTGCATGCTTTCATTTATTATAATCAAAGGTTTGTCTGTGGCTTTTTTTAAAGCATCCATTGAATCGTAATCTAGAGCATTTGCTTTAGTGGTAAACTCAACAATATTATAATCATTAAATCTATATATCTGTGCTGAACTGTTTCCATCTAAACTTAATGCTTTCTTTTTAGCTTTTCCAAACGTTTCAATGTCTGTATATTTTTGTCTAGATCCATAAAAATCTTGATTTCTATTTTGAGATAAATTTTCTAAAAAAGCATTTCCCTCAAAGTCGTCTATCTTACCAAAAAAAGTTTCAACTCCGATTTCCTCCAACATTTCAAATGGACCTTTAGTCCAGTTAAAACCTAATCTCATTGCTTCATCAATATCATTGAAATCTTTTGTAATTGATGGAATTAAAGAAGAAGCATATTTGATAATCTTAGAAATAACAGACCAAGCATACTCACCATACTTATCCTCTCTAGAAATTAATTCTTTAAGGTCTATTTTATCTGATTTAATATTAATTTTTTTACTTGCAGAGTATTCTCCAGTTTCAAGATTAATTGCTTCCATAACCTTAACTTCACCAGTTTTGTTAACTCTATAAAATCCACCCTTGCCTTTTCGGCCAGTATATCCTGTTTCAATTAATTTTTTTACTAAAGGAATTTCTTTAGCAACTACTTGAAAAGGATCATTTTTTGATAATTCTTTAATAAAACTTTTTAAAACATCAGCCATTAAATCAATACCAATTAAGTCATAAAGACCAAACACACCTGTTTTTGGTATACCCATCGGTCTTCCAAAAATTGCATCAGCTTCTTCTATGCTAAGTTTCATTTTAAAAGCTTCAGTCATTGCAACTTGCATTGCATAAACACCTATTCTATTTCCTAAAAAGCCTGGCGTGTCATTACAAATAATTGCACCTTTTCCAAGTTCTGTTTCACAAAAAGCTTTTAGAGAGTTTATTTTATCTAAATCATTATTTTCATTTTTAACTATCTCTAATAATCCCATGTATCTGACTGGATTAAAAAAGTGAGTAATGCAAAAATCTTTTTTTTCTTCCTCTGATAAGTGTTGAGATAATATTTTGATAGGAATAGATGATGTGTTTGAAGATACTATCGCACCTTTTTTTCTTTCTTTGAATATTTTTTTATAGATATCATGTTTAATATCTATTCTTTCAACAACAGCTTCTACTACCCAGTCAGCTTCTTTTACTTCATCAAAATTATCTAAAATGTTTCCTACTTTAATGTTTTTTATTTTAGACTTATCTAACAAAAGAGGTGGTCTTGATTTGTAAATTTTATCTCGTGCTTGCTCACTTATTTCAGTTTTTAAATCCAATAAAGTTACTGGAATATTTGCATTACACAAATGCGCTGCAATTCCACTACCCATAGTTCCTGAACCTATAACTACTACTTTTTTAATTTCCATAAGATTTAAAAATTGAAGAACTGTTTATAATAAAAAAAATGATCTTAGTAAATCAATTACCTATTAATTCCTCTTAGTCTTTCAGACCTTCTTCTTAAAAGTTCTGCACTAACAAGAATTAATGTAGACATTATAATTAAACAAGTTGCCACTGCCATTATTGTTGGGCTTAGCTGTTCCCTTAGACCAACCCACATTTGAATTGGAATAGTAGTGTTCTCAAGTCCTGCTAAGAATAACACAACAACAACTTCATCAAATGAAGTTACAAAGGCAAATAATGCACCAGAAATAACACCAGGTAAAATTAATGGTAATGTTATTTTCATAAAAGTATTAACTGGATTACTCCCCAAACTTGATGCAGCACGTGTTACACTATGATCAAAACCTGTTAATGTTGCTGTAACTGTAATAACTACAAACGGTGTACCCAAAATAATATGAGATAAAATTATTCCTGTATGTGTTGCAGCTAAACCTACTTTTGCCATAAAGAAGAATATTGCTGTTCCTGAGATAATTAATGGCACAATCATTGGAGATATTAATAAAGCCATGAACGCTGCTTTATATGGCATATGCCTACTACTTAACCCTAGTGCAGCTACCGTTCCAAGTATTGTAGATCCAATTGTAGCAAAGAAAGCTATTATTAAACTGTTTTTTGTCGCAAGTCCCCAAGGATTTTTAGTCCCATAGATCATGTCTTCGTACCATCTTAATGAAAATGCGTCTGGGTCAAGGGCTATCATTCCCTTAGAAAAGTGAATGTATTGTTCTGCATTAAATGAAAGTGGTAAAATTACAAATAGCGGTGCTATTAAAAAGAAAAATACCAATCCACAAATTGTTAAATAAGTATAATGCCAAATTCTATAATTCCAGGATGTGTAAGTTGGTAATGCCATAATTTATCCTAGTTTAATATTGTCAATTCCCACTAATTTATTATAGATCCAGTAGATTGTTAACACTCCAACTAACAGCATAGAACCTAGTGCTGCAGCAAACGACCAATCTAAAGAACTCTTCATATGATACGCAATCGTATTACTAATCAATGATCCACTCGCTCCACCAACTAATGCTGGAGTGATATAGTAACCTATAGCTAAAATAAAAACTAATAAACAGCCTGCACCAATTCCTGGAATTGTTAATGGAAAATAAATTTGTCTAAATGCAGTAAATGGAGTTCCACCTAATGATTTTCCAGCTCTCATTAAGCTTGGAGATATTGTTTTCATCACACTGTAAAGTGGCAAAACCATAAAAGGTAATAAAATTTGTGTCATTGCAACAAAAGTGCCAACAACATTATACATTAACTCAGGTCTATTATCATCAGCAGCCCAACCTAGCCAAACAATTAGATCGTTTATAGGGCCCTGTTGTTGAAGTAAAACCATCCAGCTAGAAGTTCTAACTAATAGTGATGTCCAGAAAGGCAACAACACACATATCATCAATAAATTACTATATTTCATGGGTAGTGTGGCCAATAAATGCGAAATTGGGTATGCAAGCAAAAAGCAGAATACAGTCACCCAGAATGCAACTTTTATAGTTCTTAACCAGAGGATTTTATGAATTCTCCTGTCTTCATCTTGTTGAATAATATTTCTGTCTTGATCAAATTTTAAATCAAGACCTTTTAGATATTTTGCATAAGACCAATTTGGAGCAGTATTCTTCAAAGCAATCCAATAATCCACGTCTTTCCATATTTTATGGGTTGCCATAAATTGTTCTTTATAATTAGCTTTTTCAAAATCTTTAATTTTTCTGTTTGTTTTTTTTAATCCACTACTAAAACCAGATTTTTCATAGTTTAATCTCTGATATAATTTTCCAGATTCTTTGCTTATAGCCAATGGATAGAAATCTTTATAAAACGCCTCATAAGTTGCTTCATCAGGCAATTCTTTTCCATCCCATTTTTCTAAAGCAGCAAATGTGTTAGGTAATTTTTGTGTGATCATACGATCATCTACACTTCTAAATAGCATGTCTCCTATTGGAAATACGTATGTAATTATAAGGAATAAAAATAACGGACCTACAAGCATTAAAGCCTTTAGCTTATTTTTTCTCTCAGCTTTTTTTAAGCTTATCTCTAGAGGTATCCCGTCTGATGATAATATTTTTTCTGTACTCATATATAAAATTTTAAAAAAAAAGGGCGGTTATTATGTAACCGCCCTAGTATTTTATAACAAAAACTTAATCTATAAAACTAAATTATAGACCAGCTTTCATTGCTTCCCATTTTTCACCAATTTCATCTTGGTTATCTGCCCAGAAATCAGGGTTCATAAGGATATATCTTTTTGTATTTTGAGGTGCTGTAGGCATGTGTTGTACCATGCTTGTTTTACCATCTTTAAACCATGGCTCTCCAGCATCTATAATAGCAATTGAAGATTTTCTCCAAGGAGCGTAAGCAATATACTTCGCACTTCCAGCTAAGCCTTCAGTACTTGTCATTTCTCTAAGTACTTTCATAGCTGAACCATCAGCATAACCTGGACCATCTTTAACTAATGCAAAATATTCATAGTCAAGAATTTGTCCATCCCATACTTGTACAAGTGGAGTTCCTTCCATTTGAGCATTAAAGAATCTGCCATTCCAACCAGTTGCCATTACTACCTCACCATTAGCTAGTAGTTCTGGTGGTTGAGCTCCAGCATTCCAGAATACACATCCACCATTTGGATCAGTACATAAAGCTTTAATTTTGTTCATAGCTCTATCAATACCGCCATCTGCTTCAAGTTTTCTGTAAGTTAAGTCAGAACCTTTACCAGGGTTTACACCGTCTGCAGTGATAGCAATCTCTAAGTTAGACATTGCACCTTTGTAAATTGCTCTTTTACCAGGGAACTTTTTAGTATCAAAAAAGTCTTTCAATGAGTTAGGTTTTTTGTCACCAATTGTTGCGTCATTGTAAGAAAAGTTCCATGAGTACAAGATATTTCCAACTGCACATTTTGAAGGCATGCTAGTGAAAAAGTCCTCACTTGCAGGTGTTCCATCTGGAGCAGGTGCAAAATCTTTATCAAAATCGAATTCATGGAAAATACCTTCGTCACATCCAATGATAGTGTCTTTTGCGTACACGTCAATGATGTCCCAAGTGATTTTTCCAGCTTCTTTTTGAGCTTTAATTTCTGATAATCCACCAGTGTAGTCTACCCAGTTTACAGGTATTCCAAGTTTCGCTGCTGTAGGATCACCATACCCTAATTTTTGACTTTCAGTATAAGCACCACCCCAAGACACTACAGTAACTGCAAATGCTGAAGTTGTGATAGAAAGTACAAAAGATAGAGCAAGTAATAATTTACTTATTTTTTTCATTTTCTCTCCTATTAAACGTTAACGTTTGTTATTTTATAAAGTGAAAGTAAAACAAGATAGACAAGTTTAGTCAACAGCCAATTATGTCTAATTTGCCTTTATTTTATTTAAGTTTTTTAGGGATTTTTTTAAGATTATTTTGGATCTAAAGCTCTGCAATCAATACTGTTCCAACCAATATTAAGTACATTACCTTTTTTTAGATCTAATCTTGCGGTGCTATTTGGTACTTTAAGAATGAATTCTTTATTTCCCAACAAATCAACTCTTAGTCTAGTGTGATCACCGTGATAAATTATTTCTTCAATTTTACCTTTATGATTATTATCCATTTTATCTGTAGGATCTATAATTGCTCTTTCAGGTCTTAGTGAAACTTTAGTCTTATCCCCTTTTGCTTTAACAGCAACTGGATTTGCTAAAATTTCTGTGCCATTTTCTAATTTAACTTTACATTTATCTCCTGAAATATCTAAAACTTGACCTGAAAATTTATTATTTTCTCCAATGAACTCAGCAACAAATGAATTAACCGGTTTTTCATACAATTCATCAGGACTTGATAGTTGCTGAACTTTACCATCATTGAAAACTGCAATACGGTTTGACATTGTTAATGCTTCAGTTTGATCGTGTGTAACATACACAACTGTTACACCAATACTTTCGTGAATATGTTTAATTTCATATTGCATGCTTTCTCTTAAATTTTTGTCTAATGCTCCAAGCGGTTCATCCATTAATACCACTTGTGGATCAAAAACTAATGATCTTGCAACAGCAACACGCTGTTGTTGTCCGCCTGATAATTGCATCGGCATTCTTGCTTCAAAACCATGAAGTGAAACCATGGATAAAGCTTTATCTATTTTTTTATCAGCTTCATCTTTTGGAATTTTTCTAACTCTTAATGGAAAGGCTAAATTTTCATAAACAGTCATGTGCGGAAATAAAGCATAGTTCTGGAATACCATCCCTATTCCTCTTTTGTGAGGTGGAATATTTGAAATAACCTTACCATCTAAATAAATTTCTCCATGAGTTGGTGTTTCAAAACCAGCCAACATCATAAGACATGTTGTTTTACCAGAACCAGAGGGTCCTAGCATAGTTACAAACTCACCTTCTTCAATGTCTAGATTTAATCCTTTAACGACCAATACTTTGCCATCATAGCTCTTGTCTACATTATCAAATTTTACAAATTCTTTATTTTTAGTCATATTTTCTAGATGGATTTAAAACATTTGTGAGCTTATTTATCAAGTTTTTTTATTTTAATTATTTAATGTGAAGATCTTTTGAAAAATTACAAAATAGCTCACTTCCTTGATCCGTAACTCTTATTGCTTCAGACGCTTCAACTCCCCAATTTCCAAATTGCATAACAGCAATCATATGAAAAGTAATATTTGGCTCTAAAATTGTCATATCTCCTTTTGATATATTTAAAGTGTGTTCTCCCCAATCAGGTGGGTAACCAATTCCGATAGAATATCCAGTACGAGAGGTTTTCTCTATACCGTACTTATCAAGAACCTTCCAAAATGCCTGAGCCACATCATCTGCAGTTTTTCCTGGTTTGATAGCATCAATACCTGCTTGCAAGGCTTCATTTGTTTTTTTCATTGTATCAATTTTAAGCTGGTCAGCTTTTCCAAGAAGTACTGTTCTTGCCATTGGACAATGGTATTTTTTATGAGATCCTGAAAGTTCAATAATTGTTGCTTCGCCTTCTACAAATTTATCTTCTGTCCATGTTAAATGAGATGCTGATGTGCCTTTGCCAGTTGGAAGCATTGGAACAATAGACGCATAATCTCCACCAAACTCAGGAGTTCCCTTTATTAGAGCAGCTTGTATTTCTGATACAGCATCACATTGTCTTACCCCAGGATTGATTACTTCAAAAGCTTTCTTCATTCCTGTTTGAACGATTAATGATGCAGCTTTCATTAAATTAATTTCAGTATCTGATTTTACAACTCTAACCCAGTTGACTAATCTTTCACAATCTGAAATTTTTGCATTGGGCAAGCCTGATTTTATTTTTTCATAACAGTAGGCAGTAAAATAATGACTGTCCATTTCAACTCCAATAGAAAGTTTATCCCATTTTCTTTCTTTAATAATATCTGTTAAAGCTTCGTAAGGGTGAAGTGGCCAATTATGAATATATTTTTCACCATACTTTATAATATTTTCATCTTTCAAATAAGTTTTAATATATGCTCCACCAGCATCTTGGTCTCTAACAAAACATAAGGGCTCATCTGCATTAATATGAACTATGACACATTGGGCATAATAAAACGACCAAGCATCATAACCTGTTAAATAATTCATGTTCGATGGATCCTGAGAGATTAATACATCAATGCCTTTATCTTGCATTGATTTTTGAACCTTCTTTAATCTATTTTTGTATTCTTCTTTTGTAAAATTCATTTAGTTAAATTTAAATAGTTTTCCAAAACCTTCAATACTATTTTTATAGCCAATAGCATTTAGACTTTCCCAAATTAATGTTTGATTGCTAGATAAAATGACTTTATTCATTTTTTTTTCAAGCTTATCTATTATCGATAATACTGGTAAAGCCGTACAAGACACAAATAATGCCTCACTATCTTCTAAATTAATTTTTGACAAAACTTCAAATAAATATTCTTCATCTACTTTTCCAATATCTAAATCAGACTCAATATCAAAATATGTTAATCCATTAACTGCAATATTTTCTTTATTAAAATAATTTATAACTGAATCGTTTATACTTTTTGTATAAGGGGTAAAAACTGATACTTTGCTAATGTTAAAAGCTTTTAAAGCCTTAATAGCAGATGTAATTGGGGTGGTAACTTTTGCTTCAGGCTTGGCTAACTTCACATTTTTTTCAATCACATCATAACCTGCTGCAATTGTTCCTGATGTACATCCATAAGCAACACAATCTATTTTTTGATCTGGTAAAATATCTTTTGTGACATTGGTAATGTCATCTGCCATTTTAGCTAACGTTTCGTTGGTCAAAGGATTGTAACAATGTATTCGATTAACATACAGATCTACATCTCTTCCATAGATCACATTATTAAAATCTTTTTCAATTCTAAAATCACTACCAAGTGTTATAAGACCAATTCTTGGGTTCGATTTTGAAATGTATTTTGGCTCAACCTTGTTTAATTTCATAAATTACCTGTAATATTTGGATTAAATATATATTGAATAAGGAGTCTAGTTAAAATAAAGTTTAACAAAAGCGTACATAACTCGTCGTTAACTAAGGTTTAAACGGTACTAAAGAATACGAAAGTGGGATCAGTCGTCTTTAAATTTAACTATTTAAGGGGGTTTGAATGAAATTTGGATATTTTTGTAACACTACTAATTGGAATCATAAACCATACAATCAACTATTAAATGAAACCCAAGAGATCACTATTTACTGTGATGAAAATAATTGGGACTCTATTTGGTATACCGAACATCACTTTAATCATGAAGGAATGGAATCTTGTACAAATCCTTTAATGATGGGTGTGGATGCTGCCGCCAGAACAAAACAAATAAGAATAGGTCAAGCTTGTAATGTAATTACATTTCATAATCCTATCCGTCTAGCTGAAGACATTGCTTTGCTAGATCAATTGTCTGGAGGAAGAGTTGATGTTGGTATTGGAAGAGGAATTTACGGAAGAGAAGCTATCAATATGAATAAAGAAGCTGACTTAAAAGATCAGGCAAAAAATTTTAGGTTGTTTGATGAGTCATTAACCATAATGAAAAAAGCTTGGACAGAAGAATTTTTTAGTCACCAGGGTGAGTTTTACACTTATCCATCACCAAATTTTACTTGGCAACATGACATGAGTCCACCTAGTGAAAAGTTTTTAGATACAAAAACAAATGAAATTAAAAAAATTAGCGTTGTACCAAAACCAAAACAAGAGCCACATCCGCCAATATGGCAAGTTGTGGATGGTGCACGTTCAATTGAATGGGCGGCACAGAATGGCTTAAATATAATAATGTGGATACCTACAGTTAAAGCATTAAAGAAAAGGTTTGAAATTTATAGAGATGCAAAATCAAAAACTGAAAATAGAGAAGTGCCGCTTGGAGAAGGTATATCTTTAGTTAGAGATATGTTTGTTGCTGAAACTATGGAAGAAGCTGAAAAAATGGCTGGTGAGCATATTATCAATTATATGAAATGGGTTTGTCATTGGAGAGGTTTGGGTAATCATATGGATCCAGGAGAAGAACTACCAGAAACAAAACATAAATTAGACTTACTTAATTATGATTTTTTACATAAAAGAAATTTATTATTTGGAACACCAGAATATGTTGTTAATAAAATAAATGAATTAAAATCAGAATTAAATTTACAAAATCTTCAAGTTTGGTCTAATTTTCCTGGAATAGATCATGAGGCTTGCATGAGAAGTATAAAACTGTTTAATGATGAGGTTATACCAAAGATTAATTTAGACAATTCAAGTATCGAAAAGGCAAGTTAATGAAATTAGAGCTTAGAAAGTTTACAAAATTTGTAGATAAAACTTTTATCGAAGGTGGTAAGGAAGCTAAAGAGCCTGTTTTGATGGTTTCTGTTGCAGCTGTATTTAAAAATCCATGGCATGGAAAAGGCTTTGTTGAAGATTTAAAACCAATTATTTTAGATTTAGCACCTAAATTAGGTGATATTTTAGTTCCAGAGTTAATAAAGGAGATTGGATCACCTGAAAAAATTCTGGCGTATGGAAAAGCTGGTACGGTCGGGCTTGATGGTGAAATTGAGCATGCCTCAGCATTTATTCACACTTTAAGATTTGGAAATAAATTTAGAGATGCGGTTGGGGGAACATCTTATTTAAGCTTTACCAATACCAGAGGTCCAGCTGGATCAAAAATGTCTATTCCAATGATGCATAAAACAGATTCAGGTCTAAGACCTTATTATTTAACTCATGAATTTACGATTCATGATGCTCCTTTTGATGATGAAATTGTTATAGCAATTGGTGGGGCCTCCACAGGTAGAGCTCATGCTAGAACGGGTGATCGTTATCAAGACATGAAAGAAATGGGAATAGATCTTAAATAAATTAATGTTTCAAAATTTTGATCCAAATCAAAATTATTATTCATTTAATGATAAAAATACAGTTCCTGTAGTTTTTATTCATGGTGTTGGACTTGATCAGCAGATGTGGGAACCTCAAATTGAAGCTTTTAAAGAATATTCAATAATTACATATGATTTATTAGGACATGGAAAAACTATTCTCAATAAAGAAGATGTAACATTAGATGATTTTTCAAACCAACTAAAATCGATATTAGAATATTTAAAAGTGGATAAGATTAATCTTGTCGGTTTTTCTTTAGGCTCTTTAATTGCACTAAATTTTGCCTCTAAATTTCAAGACAAACTAAACAGCCTTGTTGTGATGGGTACAACATATAAAAGAACTTCAGAACAAAGGTCTTTGGTTATAGAAAGATTTGAACAGGCTAAATTAAACAAACCTATTTCAAAACAAGCACTAAAAAGATGGTTTACCGATCAATACTTAAATGACCATCCAGAAACTTATAATCAATTTATAAAAATTTTGACAAAAAATAAAAAAGATCATTTAAATTTTTTAAAAGCTTACAAGTTATTTGCTTATCATGAGGACAATACTGATATAATTAAAAATATTAAAACTAGGACCCTTGTGATGACAGGTTCAAATGATTCAGGGTCTACTGTCGAGATGTCAAAATCCTTATCTAATGATTTAATAAACTCAAGTTTTATTGAGATAAATAATGGAAAACATCTTTGTAGTATAGAGTGTGCAGATGATGTTAATATCAATCTTAAAAATTTTATTAATAGATAAATGACAAAAATTCAAAACTTTAAAATGTATATAAATGGACTGTGGGTTAATTCAGAGTCTGGAAAAACAATAGAAACTTTAAACCCAGAAAACAACGAAGTTTGGGCAACTGTTCCTGAAGCTAACGAGAAGGATGTAGATAAAGCAGTTAAGGCCGCACAAAATGCTTTTGAAAAATCTTGGTCAAATTTACACCCAAGAGAAAGAGCTAAATACTTAAGATCTCTTGCAGATCAATTAAGACAAAATGCTGAACATCTTGGAACTATAGAAACAATTGATACAGGAAAAATTTTTAGAGAAACAAAAACACAAGCTAACTATATTGCTGAGTATTACGATTATTTTGCAGGACTAGCCGATAAAGTTGAAGGAACAGTTGTACCAATTGATAAACCAGACATGCAAGTAACAACTACTAGAATACCTATTGGTGTTGTTGCTGCGATAATTCCTTGGAACTCCCAAATGTTATTAACTGCGGTAAAACTAGCACCTGCTTTAGCAATGGGTAACACTGTTGTAATAAAAGCTTCTGAACTAGCGCCTGTAACATTATTAGAGTTTGCAAAACTAGTTGAAAAATCAGGTATACCCAAAGGTGTTGTAAATATAATTACTGGTCTAGGTGAGCCTTGTGGTAAAGCTCTAACTACACATGACCTTGTAGAAAGAATTGCTTTTACAGGTGGTCCTGAAACTGCAAAACATATTGTTAAAAATTCAGCAGAAAATTTATCGCAAGTAAGCTTAGAACTTGGTGGAAAAAGTCCTGTTGTCGTATTCGATGATGCCGAGCAAGAGAACGCACTAAATGGAATTACTGCTGGTATTTTTGGTGCAAGCGGTCAAAGCTGTATTGCAGGATCACGACTTTACATTCAATCTAAAATTTATGATGACTTTTTAAATAAGCTAATAGCTAAGGCTGAAAAAATAAAATTAGGAGCTCCTATGGATAATGAAACTCAAATGGGACCTTTAAATAGTTATAAACAACTAGAAAATATAGAAAAAAATATCAAATCAACAGTTGAGCAAGGTGGAAAAATTAGATGCGGTGGAAAAAGGTCCAATATATCTAGTAAAGCTTATTATTTTCCAGCTACAATTATTGAGTGTGAAAATCATAATTTGCCTACAGCAGAAAATGAATTATTTGGTCCAGTTTTATCTGTTATGAAATTTGAAACAGAAGAAGATGTGATTAAATTAATGAATGATAATAAATACGGCTTATCTTCAGGAGTTTATACCTCAAACTTTGGAAGGGGTTTGAGAGTATCAAAAGCAATTAGAGCTGGAATTACTTTTGTAAATACTTATAGGTTAATTTCACCCATGGCTCCGTTTGGGGGAATTAAAGATAGTGGATATGGAAAAGAAGCAGGAATTGAGTCAATTAAAGAATACACAAGAATAAAAACCACATGGTTAAATTCATCGGATAAACCAATGACTGATCCATTTACAATGGGTTAATTTTTTGACTGTCAGACATTATTTTTTAGTTTTATTTATCATGTTTCTTTTTGGAAGTTCTTATCCAATCAATAAACTTGCATTAAATACATCCCTCACTCCTGTATTGGCAGCCTCATTGAGAATGTTTATACTTTTTATTTGCCTTGTTCCTTTTTGTAAATTTAAAATCCCAAATAAAAAATACTATCTGCCTTTAGCAGGTTTTTCTTTATCAATGGGCTTTGGTGTTTTTATTTTTTTAAATTTATCTCTGCAAAAAGCAACTATGGTTGCTCCTATAATTATTGGAGCTCAACTAGCAATACCTTTTGCAGTTCTTGCAAGCTCTTTATTTTTAGGTGAAAAGGTAACTCCTAAAATGTGGGGATTAATATTTATTTCTTTTTTTGGAATTTTTTTAATTGGTTATGATCCAAATTTAAAAAGTGAAATTTTTGCAATTTTTCTTTGTGCAATTTCTGCTTTTTTCTATGGTCTTGCGAATGTGTTTTCTAGATATATTAAAGATATAGATGTTAAATTAACCAACACAGTTATGGGCTTTACTGGTTTTATACTGCTTTTTCTTTTTTCCATTTTTTTTGAAGGAAACACAGTCTATCAATTACTAAATATTGATTTTTATACTTGGCTTTTATTACTCCATAATGGGGTGATGGTTTCTGTAATTGCACACACCTCATTATTTTATTTATATAAATTTTATTCAGTAAATAAAATTATGCCCTTTTATTCTTTATTTCCAGTATTTGGCCTAATCCTAACGTTCTTTATATTCGGAGAAATCCCAACTCTACTTAGTGCGATTGGCGGTTTAATTATAATATTTTCTGTATATAGGCTTCAAAAAATTAGATAATTCTCCTATTGAAAATTTGTTTAAATAGTCTTTAATTTGATTTTTATAAATTGTTAACAATCAAAGAGGAAAATAATGAAAAAACTATTTATTGCTGCTTTTATATTCGTTTCTACTTTTACAACGAATACATTCGCAGAAGTTAAAATGGGAATCATTTTAGGATTTACTGGTCCTATTGAATCTCTAACACCAGCTATGGCTGCATCTGCAGAGCTTGCATTTAAAGAAGCTTCTGACTCAGGTTCACTATTAGGTGGAGAAACTATTTCAGTAGTAAGAGCAGATTCAACTTGTGTTGATTCAGCAGCAGCAACAGCAGCAGCAGAAGGTGTTATTGCACAAGGTGTTGCAGCAATTATGGGTGCTGACTGTTCAGGTGTAACTGGTGCTATTGCATCTAATGTTGCTGTACCAAATGGTGTAGTAATGATTTCACCTTCAGCAACTTCTCCAGGACTTACAGCTTTAGATGATAAAGGCTTCTTTTTTAGAACAGCCCCATCTGATGCTAGAGGTGGTCAGATTTTAGCTGATATTACTAAAGACAGAAAAATCAAAAGTGTAGCAATTACTTACACTAACAATGACTATGGAAAAGGTTTGGCTGATGTTTATGAAGCAGCTGTAAAAGCTCATGGTATTAAAGTAACAACTGTATCTGCACACGAAGATGGTAAAGCAGATTACTCATCTGAAGTAGCAACTTTAGCTTCAGCAGGTGGTGATGCCGTAGCAGTAATTGGTTACCTAGACCAAGGTGGAAAAGGAATTATTCAAGGTTCTTTAGACTCTGGTGCATTTGATAAATTTATTTTATCTGATGGTATGATCGGTGACTCATTAACTGAAGCTTTTGGAAAAGATTTAAATAAATCTTTTGGTTCAATTCCTGGTTCAATGAATAAAAAAACAGCAGGTACTTTTGCCTCTGTTGCTAAAGCAGCGGGTATCGACTCATCTGGACCTTACACTGGTGAATCTTATGATGCAGCAGCTTTAATCGTTCTTGCGATGCAAGCAGGTGGATCAGCAGATAGAGCTTCTATTGCAAAAAATGTAATGGATGTTGCTAATGCCCCTGGTACTAAGATTTACCCAGGTGAACTTAAAAAAGGTTTAGACTTACTAGCTAAAGGTAAAAAAGTTGACTACGAAGGTGCAACTGGTGTTACTTTTACTAACGTAGGTGAAGCTGAAGGTTCTTTCCTAGAAAAAGAAATCAAAGGTGGAAAATTCAAAAATAAAAAACAAAGATAATTAAAATCTTAATTTTAAAACCCTCAGCAGTGAAAATTGCTGGGGGTTTTTTTTATTTAAAAATTACTAATAATCCTAAAAAAACCAAATATCGAAATTAATATAAGAAAATAAAAAACAACTTTTCTATAAGTTTCCTCTTTGCTTTTAACGAAAAATTTATCACCAATATAAACACCTATTGGTAAAATAATAATCAGTGGAATAGTTCTATAAATAGTTGTCAGATCTACAATTCCTGCAAAAAAACTAAGAGTAAATGCATAAATATCTGTTAAAAAGAATAAGGCTGCTAATGAACCTCTAATTACTGCTGGTTGAATACTTGTAACTAATAAAAAAAGTGCCACAGGCATTCCACCTAATGTGGTTAATCCATTTAATGTTCCAGAGACTATTCCAGTAATAAGCTTTCCATAATTATTATTAATTTTTTTATTCTCATATCCTTTCATTAATAAAAATGAAAAAAATATAACTAATGCGCAAACTGACAGGTGTGTTGTATCTGGAGATAAATACTTCAATAAATAAAGCCCAATAGGTGACCCAATGATTATTCCTATCAATAATTTTAAAACAAAATTCCAGTCTATTTTGTTCCATATATATGGAACCATAAAAATACTAATAATAACCTCAAGTATTAGAATAATTGGGACTATCTCTATTGCTGGAAGAATAAAAGAAAAGCCAGAAATACATGTTGCGGAAAAGCCAAAGCCATTAAAACCTCTTATAATAGATGCAATAAATACGGTAAATATTACAAAATAGATTTCAATTAAACTCAGTTGAAGATTAGATAAAAAATCCACTCTATTTTCTCTCTTTAAAGTCTGCTCTTAATGTTGATAAAATAATTATTACTAAAAATATTATACAAACTAAATTCATTGTTTTCCAACTTGTTAAGGTTAAAAAAACTCCAGCCGATAAGCTTGCTACTGCCTGAATAGAATAAACAATTAAATCATTAAAGCCTTGTGCTTTAAATTTTTCATCCTCTCTATAAGATAAAACTAGTAAACTTGTTCCAGATATAAATAAAAAGTTCCAACCAAATCCTAAAAATATTAATGCAATTAAATAATTAATAAAATTTTGCTCAAATAAACTAGTCAAAATTGTTATAAAAAATAAAACAACACCAGCGTACATAATTTTACTATGTCCAAATTTTTTTATCAAATTACCTGTTATCAATGAAGGTAAAAACATAGCTGCGATATGAAATTGAATTACAAAACCTGTTTTAGTTAAACTTATTTTTTCCATTACATGCATACTTATTGGAGTTGCAGTCATTAAAAATGACATCACTGCATAAGCAAATGCCGAAGCCACTAATGCTTGTAGAAATCTTGGTTGAGAAATTAACTCCAAATAACTACGTTTGATTTTCTTGTTAACATGATTGGGTTTATGTCCATCCTCATAAAATAATAGAAAAATTGTTGAAGTAAGAGTTAAAGCAGCAAGCGCAATATAAGATCCGGCATATAAATGTTCGGCTATAAAACCTTTTGTTATATTAGCAACATTTGGTCCTATAAAAGCCGAACCTATTCCTGCTAATAATATTATTGAAATAGCTTTTGGTGCCATATCTTTTTTAACAGTCTCAACTGCTGCAAAACGATATTGATGACTAAAGGCTACTCCTGCACCAAGTAAAAAACATGAAAAATTAAAAAGGATAAAGCTTTCAATAATTATTGCGTACGCCGCTAGAACAGATGATAAGGAACTCACTACAGAAGCAAACATAAAGCCTGCTCTTCGACCAATTATACTCATAACCTTTGCTGCAAAGATTGCAAAAATTGCAATACCAACAATTGATAAAGCCATCGGTAAAGTTGCTAAAGATTTTACTGGACTAAACTGAGAGCCAATTATTCCACTTAAGAAAACTGTTACGGGTGCTGCTGTAAAAGCAAAAATTTGACTTAAAATTAGCAACCATAAATTTTTATTCATTAAAAAATGTATTTATCACTAAGATAAAGAGCAAAACCTAGAGCCATCCCTAATAAAATATATTTCATAATAAGGTTTATTTTATTTCGATTTTTTCAGGAAGTATACCTTTAGGTCTATACCTCATGATCAACAGAAGACCCATCCCCATCATTAAATATCTAAAGTAAGGAACGCTTTCAATTAAATGAATTTTTAATGAATGTGTATCTGCTAAACCTGCTGTAAATAAATTAATCAAGAATAATGCAATTGGCGCTGCCTCAATCCATAGAAACCAGACTGCAAAACCTCCTAAAATTGCTCCAAAATTATTCCCACTTCCTCCAACAATAACCATAACCCAGATTAAAAAAGTATATCTCATAGGTTGGTAACTACCTGGAGTAAATAAACCATCTTGAGTGACTAACATAGCGCCAGCAATTCCAACTATAGCTGAGCCTAAAATAAAGATTAATAAATGTTGCTTGACGACATTTTTTCCCATTGCATTAGCAGCTTCTTCATTGTCTCTTATCGCACGCATCATTCTTCCCCATGGAGAGTAAAGAGCTTTTTGAGTTACTATTAACAAGGCTATAACAACAATTAAAAATAAACCTGAATAACAAAGTTTTACAAAAACTGATGATCCCTCAATTACTAATTGGTTAAGAGCTGATTGTTTATCAGTAATACTGGAGATTAAATCTAATTTCCCAGAATTAAATTTTGCAACTAAATTTATAAACCATTCTTTAGTTTGGAGTTCAATTTCATAAGGCACTGGTCGATCCAGTCCAATTACATTTTTAACACCTCTTGTTAACCAATCTTCATGCTTGATTATGGCTATAACTATTTCTGATATTAATAGTGTGGCAATAGCTAAATAGTCTGCACGTAAACCTAAAGCAACTTTACCAACTATAAATGCTAGACCTGCTGCAAAAAATGCACCTACGATCCAAGAAAACATAATTGGCAATCCTAATCCACCAAGAAATCCTGTTGTTGCTGGGTTAACATTTTCAATAGCTTCAATACTTGTCTCTGATGTAACTCTTATAATTATAATTCCAGCAATAATAATTGTAGCAATACCATAAGTTCTAATTTTAGATTTTTCAAAATTTTTTAATACAAAACGTATTGCAAGGACCATTGCAACAATTAACCATAAAGACATTAGAATACTAAAACCTCCCGCAACCCATGCTTCTTGTACAGGTTCAACAGAAATTAAAACTGCAGCTAATCCACCTAATGCCGCATAACCCATTAGACCAAAATTGATTAACCCTGCATACCCCCATTGAATATTTGCCCCCATAGTCATTACAGCAGAAATTAAACACATATTAAAAATTGATAGAGCTACATTCCAAGATTGAAATATTCCAACTAAAATAATAAGCCCCAACATGATTGCGTAAGCTATAATTACATTTAAGTGCTTTCTCACAGTACCTTCCCTTTGAATATTCCATTAGGTCTATAAAGTAAGACAATCACCAGTATAGAAAATGAGACAGCAAATTTATAATCTGTTGATAATAACTGAACTAACGTTTCTGGCTCCATGCTTGCTGGCAAAACATACATAAAGAATTTTTTATAAGCATAAGTTAGGAATATTTCTGAAAATGCTATGACATATCCTCCTAAAAATGCTCCAAAGGGGTTTCCAATACCTCCAACAATTGCTGCAGCAAAAATTGGCAACATGTTATTAAAGTAGGTAAATGGCTTAAAACTTTTGTCCAATCCATATAAAGCTCCACCAATTGTCGCTAAAATTCCTGCAATAATCCAAGTAATCATAACTACTCTTTTAGGATCAATTCCAGACAATAAAGCTAAATCCTCATTATCAGAATAAGCACGCATGCTTTTTCCTGTCTTAGTTTTGTTTAAAAACCAAAATAAAATAGAAACCAATACAATTGTTACAAATATAGTTAATACCTGACTAGATTTAATTGCTAAACCTTCATTAAGTCCTGTCATTTCTTTAAACTCACCTGCTTTGATAATAAATTTTTCTCCATCAAAAAACCTCTGATCTGATGGACCGATTATTATTCTAACCACAGCTTGAGTTACAAACATTACACCAATACTAACCATTGCAAGTTGAACAGGAGGACTTTTGCTCACTCTATAATATCTAAAAACAAATTTATCAATTAAGAGCATATATCCAATTGTTAAAACAATTGCAAAAGGGATGGCAAGTAACGCTGTTGGTAAAACACCTAAAGAAATTCCAAGTGATTGAAAATACCAAGTAAATAATATGGTGACCATCGTACCAAAAGCCATCATGTCCCCAGTTGCAAAATTAGCAAACCTTAAAATTCCATAAATTAAAGTTACAAATATTGCACCTAGTGCTAGTTGAGAGCCATACGTAAGAGCTGGCATAAAAATATAATTTAATAATAATATAATTGCGTTTAAGAATTCCATACTATCCACCTAAAAAAGAGCTTCTTACTCTTGGGTCGTTTAATAATTCTTTTCCTGTTCCTGAATACTTATTTTCACCTGTAACTAGTACATATCCACGATCAGAAATATTAAGCGCTTGTTTAGCATTTTGCTCAACCATTAAAATTGCAACATTAGTTCTTTTTACTTTGATGATATGATCAAATAATTCATCCATTACTATTGGAGAAACACCAGCAGTGGGTTCATCTAACATTAATACAGATGGTTTTATCATTAATGCTCTTCCAAGAGCCACTTGTTGTCTTTGACCTCCAGATAATTCACCAACTAATTGGTTTCTTTTTTCTCTAAGTATTGGAAATAGTTCATAAATTTCTTCTATAATATTTTGATAATTGTCATCTCTTAAATAAGCTCCCATCTCTAAATTTTCTTCAACACTCATTCCAGAAAATACATTTTTTGTCTGTGGTACAAATGAAATACCTTCTCTCACCCTATCTTGTGGTGAAAGTTTTGAAATATCTTTGCCATCAATTATAACTGAACCAGATTTTAAATTTAAAAGACCAAGCATTGCTTTCATGGCTGTTGATTTACCAGCACCATTAGGTCCAAGAATTGAAACTATTTCGCCTCTGTTTACATTAACTGAACAAGAGTTGATGATATCAGGTCCATTACCATAACCACCTGTCATTTTTAAACCTTCAAAAAAAGCCATTAGTTCTCATCCTTTATCTTTGATCCTCTGCCTAAATAGCTTTCTATAACTTTTTCATCTTTCTTAGCTTCTTCAGCGGTCCCTTCAAATAAAACTGAACCTTCTGCCATAACAATAACAGGGTTACATAATCTACTTATAAACTCCATATCATGTTCGATCATACAGAATGTATAACCTTCTTCCTTATTTAACTTAAGAATAGCAGTTCCTAAATCTTTAAGCAGTGTTCTATTAACACCAGCACCTACTTCATCAAGTAATACTAATTTTGCATCAACCATCATGGTTCTTCCAAGTTCTAATAATTTTTTTTGGCCTCCAGATAAATTCCCAGCTAATTCATTTGATAAATGAGTCAGATTTAAAAAATCAACTACGTCTTGGGCTTTTTGTTTAACTTTAAGTTCTTCCGTTCTAATTAAACTTGGTTTTAATAAAGCAGTCATTAAATTTTCACCTGACTGATTTGCAGGAACCATCATTAAATTTTCAAGCACAGAAAGATTAGTAAACTCATGTGCTATTTGAAAAGTTCTTAAAATTCCTTTAGAAAATAATTCATATGAAGGAACGTCAGTAACATCCTCATTATTAAACAATACTTTTCCTTGTGAGGATTTTAAATTTCCAGCTATTAGATTGAACAAGGTGGTCTTGCCTGAGCCGTTAGGTCCTATAATTCCTGTAATAGATCCTTTCTTAATCTTTAATGAACAATCTGACACTGCAGCCAAACCTCCAAAATATTTAGATAGATTTTCAATTTGTAAGATGTTCTGTTCTTGATCCATGAAATTTATTTATTTAATCTTCTATGTATACTGTTGAGTGTCTTTTCTAAAGATTTATAAAAACCTGCTTTGCTTAATTCCTTAACTCCTTGTTCATTCAATCCTTTAGGTGTTTGAGACTCTTTTACTAAAAATTTTAAATCTTTTTTAGAGTTTACAACTGCATCTTCTGATAATGCTAAAAATAAAGATGTTATATATTTTTGTGCATTATTTCGTTTAACTCCTCTTTTCACTAACCAGTCTGTCATTACTCTTAGTAATTCATAAAAGGGTGCCATCATTCCAGAGGTTGACCAAAAATTGATTGAAGATTTTTCATTTTTAATTTCAACGGTTGTGCCAATTTTATTAAAAAAATCTTTAACTTTTTTATTGGGTGGACAAATGGGTACTGGTCCTTTTTTTAAAGATATAGGAGGTAATGGTATTGCTCTTATAATTTTTGCTTTAACTTTGATTGCTTTTTTAAGTTGAGCTAAAGTAATTGTTGATATGAAACTAATTACAGTTTGATTTGATCTAAACTTTAAATTTTTAATAATTTTTTCACCCACTGTTGGAGTTACTGATAAAAATATCCAATCACAAGAATTAATAATTTCCTGGTTATCTTTACTAACAGTTATCTTTTTAAACTTTTTTTTTAAAATACTAGATGTAGATTTATTTCTCTCAGAGATGATTATTTTGTTATACGAAATACTGGAACTGCAAATACCAGTGATAACGGCAGACGTAATTTTACCTGTTCCTATAAAGCCTAATTTCATAAATATAGTTACTTTATAGTGATATTAGTGAATTAATTAATAAAAAAAGAACCTCTAATTCTCAATAGTTCTCTGCTTAAATCTTTATTTTCTTTGAAAGGTTTTCTTCCGTGTAACCAAAAATAATTATTAGCCACAATGGTTGATCCAGGTACTAATTTAGTGATTACTTTATTCTTACTCTCCTCTAAAGCATCTGATAATTTTTGTAAGAAAATTCCTTGATCCATATTTTTTGGTTCAGGGAATTGATCAATATAAGAAATATTTGGCTTACCGTTATCATCTGTTGTGAAAACTGGATGTTCAACTTTATATTCTATATTTTTACTTTTAGGAGACCCCCATACAAAATTTTGTTTTCCAATGGGGTCATTGAATAAATCCTCACAATGTTCCCAGTCATCAAGATGCAACATTGCTGTTTCTCCTCCTTGGACATTTTGTTCTTCAATTTTAGTCATCAAAAGCCAATCTGTGATCTCTTTAACATATGTCCCATCCGTATGAAGATCCATATTTGTGTAAGCTTTTCTTAAGTACGAGTCACTTTTATCTTCATGCTTTACAAAAAATCTTGCATAATATTTTCCAGCCATGGCATCATAATTTGGATTACCAATTAAATAGGCAATTGCTGTTGATAGCTTTACTAAAAAGATATCATTAATTTTTGCACTTACTTTTTTTGGTCCAATTATAAAACAACCTGTTTCTCTATCTCTTACTATTGAATTAAGTAATTTGCTTAATTTATTATAAGTTAAATCATCTAAACTTTTAGCAATAGTAAATCTGGTAAATGGTTTGTACTCTAAGGCAGTGATATCAAATTTATTGAATGGAAATATTAATTTATCTAAAATTTCATCTTCAATTCTAATGTCAATTATTCTTTTTGAATTTTGATGTTCTGTTATTGTTATTCCAGAGATATTTTCCATTAGAAATAATTACTTAGTACCGCCATCATGATAGCAGAAATAACAGTAGGATAAACAAAATTTCTTTTAGATATAAAAAATATAAATAAACAAAATAAAACAACAGTTACTCTACTTAAGTAACTAGCATCAGACAAAACACCTACCGGAAATATAATTGTTCTTGCTATTAATGCGGCTAGTGTTGAGTAGGCAAGACAATTAAACCATTTAAATAATTTTGAAGTTTCTTTTATTCCTTGTGAAGAAATTGCACCTAAAAACCTTGAAGAGAAAGTTGCAAGGGACGTGACTAAGATTGCAAGAAATACACTAGTTGACATTTAGCTCTCCTATAAAATAAGCAATTGTTCCACCAACAAGTCCTCCCAATAAAATTGACCACTCTGGAGATAGAAAATAAAAAATTGGTCCTAATACCAGACCTAAAATTACTGCAGCTGTAATTTGAATAGTTTTCATTGCCCCAACCATCATGCATAAAAAATAAATTGGGTTTAAAATTGCTAAGCCCATCATCATATTTTTATCCAAATAATCAGATGCGTAAAATCCTATAAAAGTTCCTATTACCGCTGTAGTCCAAGTAGCACAACCAATTCCAATCCAAAAATCAATTCTATGTTTTTTTTCAATACTTTTGTAATTACTTTTCATAATTAGCCATGCAGATACTGCTATAAAATGACATGAAAAGTAATATTTCCATTTTGGTTGGCTTTTGTGCATCATTAATGGAAATAAAGAAACAGCCATTGGATAAAGACGAGCATTAACAAACCAAACAGCTAAAAAAATATTTAATAATGAAGCTCCAACTAATAACGACTCTGCCATAACTAATGATCCAGGCAAAGCATAAGTAAGCATAGTTGAAAAAATACTTTCTTGAATATTAAATCCTAAATTTTTAAGAAGTGCCCCAATTGCTATAAAACAACATCCAAGTGCAAGGGCTGGGCTATCTGGAGCTAAAATAGATTTGAAACCTTTAAAGAAAAATTCTTTATTAATCATTAACCACCAAGGAATAATCTACCAACGTCAGGATTTTTTAATAAATCGTCCCCTTTGCCAGCAATAGCAGTTTGTCCTGATACTAAAACATAACCTATATCAGCAAACTCTAATCCTTTTTTAGCATTTTGTTCCACTAGGATAATAGTTTTCTTTTCTGTTTGTTGAAGATCTCTTAATATTTCAAAAACCATATCTATATATCTCGGTTCTAAACCAATTGAAGGTTCATCAACAAGTAATACAGAAGGTTTCATAACTAGTGCTCTAGAAATTTCTAATAATCTTCTTTCCCCACCAGATAAAACTTTTGCAGGTTGGTTTCTTCTGTTTCTTAATCTTTCATATTTTTCAAAAATTCTTTCAGCTTCTTGATAAGATTCGTCTGTGTTTTCTTTAGTATAACCACCCATTAGTAAATTTTCTTCAACCGTCATATCTGGAAAGACTGAATTATCTTGTAAGATATATGCTATTCCACACGACTTAAGTTTTTCTGCTGGGGTTAGATGCGTAATTTCTTTACCATCAATTTCTATTTGCCCTGAAAAGATATTTGTAAATCCATAAATAGAGTGAAGAATTGTAGATTTTCCAGCACCATTTGGACCAATTAAACATAGAGATTGAGCTTTACTTACACACAAATCAAAATCATGTAGAATTTCCATCTTACCATAACCAGCAGATAAATTTTTAATCGTTACATGGTTATTGTCTGGAGATAGTTTTTTTAATTCTTCAGGTCCTGGTGCTTTTCCTAATACATCATATTGATTTGACATTATTGTGCTCCCAAGTAAGCGTCTAGCACACGCTTATCATTTTTAATTTCATCTGGAGTTCCATTTGCCAACATTTGACCATGTGCTAAACAAAAAACTCTTTGTGCTAAATTCATAATTACTTTCATATTGTGCTCTATAACTAAAAGGGTAATCCCATAATCTTTATTAACACTAATTAAACGATCAATAATTCCATTAATTAATGTTGGATTAATTCCAGCTGTTGGCTCATCTAACAAGAGCATTTTGGGTTCATTCATTAATGCCATTGCTAGTTCTAATAATTTTTGTTGGCCAAAAGAAAGATCTCCTGCTCTTAATTTTCTTTTTTGATGAAGCCCAACAAACTTCAATAATGTTTCTGCTTTATCAGTTAAACCTGAAGGTATTTTTTGGAAAACTGTTAAAATTCCATCATTTTCAGGTTTGTGGCTGATTAGCATATTTTGAATACAGTTTAATTTTCCATAAATTCGGGTTTGTTGAAAAGTTCTAAGTAATCCAAGTTTAGCGATAACAGGCACTGGTAACTCAGATACTTCTCTGTTGTTAAATTTAATTGAACCCCCATCAATTGGATAGGTTCCAACAATTGAGTTAAATAAAGTAGTTTTTCCAGAGCCATTTGGCCCAATTAATCCAACTATTGAACCTTGTTCAACTGACATAGAGATATCTACATTGGCTTTAACACCGCCAAAAGATTTACTTACATTTGATATATCTAATATAGTCATTATTTTAATTCTACCTGTGCTTTTCGGTCAGCTTCATCAATTACTTCTCCAAATTTTTCAGGATATTTCTCTCTTAACCATCCCATTAAACCTTCGGGAAAATAAACAACGATTACAATAATTAAAACTCCAAGAGCTACATACTGCCATCCTAAAAAGTAAGTCCAAAATCCTTCTTTAAATAAATGAAATAAAACAGCACCAACTAGTGGTCCCCATAAAGTTCCTTTACCACCAAGAATTGCCATTAACACCATGAACACTCCAAATGTAGGTCCAGCAAATGCAATTTCATTAGGTTCAATGTAACCATTAATATGACCCATTAGTCCTCCTGCAATTCCAACAAAGAACGCTGATACCATCCAACCTATAATTTTATACCTCATAGTGTGAATGCCCATTGCTTCAGCTTTATCTTCGTTATCTCTTATTGCGTTTAAAACTAATCCAAATCTTGTACTGTAGGCCCACTTTAAAGTAATAAAAGTTATAACTGCTAAACCAAAACTTAAATAGTACATAAACTGTGATGATGATGCGTTAGATCCTAAATCTTTTGGCCAAACAGGAACCGTCATACCTTGTCCTGCTCCAATAATTTCAATTCCACCTGCAATTTCGCCAGCAGCAATTCCTAAAGCTAAAGTACAAATTGCAAAGTAATGCCCTCTTAAACCTAAAATTCCATAACCAATTACTCCTGCAATTATTGTTGGAATAATTCCTGCTAACAATATTCCAACTCCAAACCCTTGAAAAAATTGTGGAACTGTATGAACAAAAGTTTTTTCTCCACCAGCATCCGTCCACTCAGCTAATGAAAAAAACATTGCTATTTGTGTACTTGAAGCAACATACATTCCAACTCCAAAAAATAAAATATTTCCAAATGTATTGTAGCCCATTTGCCCACCTTGAACGTCCCAAGTCATCGCAAGAACGATTAAAATATAAAGAAACGACATCTGAAGTTTGTAAGCAGGAAATATAAATGCACCAGCTAAGCCAAAAATTATTAGACCCGCGTATAAAAGAGTATTTTTATTCATTATTTTAGATATTCTCTTTTTCTTGATAATTTAAATCTTCTGTAAACAAGAATTAATACGAGTAACGAGAATACAGCTGCTATTCTAAATTCTGTTCCAAGCAGATAATCTGCCCATTCTTCAAATATACCAAGACCCATACCAGATATTGCAACAGCTGGTAAATTTCCAAGTCCAGCAATGATTACAATCATGAATGACCTTACCGTGTAAGGTAATCCTGTGTATGGATGAAGTGTAAATGTGATCGCAACACAAGCTCCTGCTATTCCACATAGTGCTGCATTTATTCCAAATGTTGCAGCATAAACTTTTTCTGTATCTACACCTAAAATTTTAGCAGCTCTTGCATTTTGTGCGGTTGCTCTAATTGCTCTACCTAATTTTGATTTTCTCATGTATATGACAAGAATAATTGCAGATATTACACACACTGCTCCTGAAAATAACTTAGCATTAGGAATCGTAACCATATCGTTAAATAACATGGTTGTTCCAAAATCTGATTGAGCAACAACTACATCAGCACCAAATGCAAAATTCATTAACTGTTGCGCTAAAATACTAATTCCAAAAGTTGCAAGAATTGATGTAAATAAATCTTTATCTACCACTTTATTAATAACCAGCTTGTACATTCCCCATCCAACACAATACATTACAATTGGAGATACAATTATACCAAAGGCTGGATGAATTCCTGAGAGATACATAAAGTAAGCAATGTAACCACCCATAATTACTAATTCTCCTTGAGCAATGTTTATTATATTCATTACTCCCCACTGCAGAGCCATTCCATAAGCAATTAATGCAAATAAAATACCTAGAAGTATTCCATCCATTGAGGCTTGAACCATTAGTATTGGTGCTTGAAAAATTAGAAAATCCATAAATTGTTTAAATGTTTATAAAAAAATGCTCCCTATTTCTAGGGAGCATTTTACATATTAGGTATTATCTTTTTGACCAAGATGGAATTGGGTGTACCAACTCAGCTGATGCCCATTTTGTAGGAGCAACAACTTTGTTTTCACACTTACTACCATCATCGTTACATGATACTTGGAAAAGTACCATTGGTTTTGATACGTTCTGCCCACCTTCTGCAAATTTTATGTTCCCATAAAAAGTTTGCATATCAGTTGCAGCTAAAGCGTCTCTAACTTTTTTAGTGTCAAATGATTGCGCTCTTTCGAATGCATCTTTAAATACTAATAAAGCAGCTGACGACTCTGCTGCCTGGTATGGCGGTGCATAACCAAATGCTTTTGTAAAATCTGCATCATAGGTAGTTCCATCTTTAAAGAAATCATCTTTGTAAGATAATGATTTATGCCATTGAGAAGCACAAAGTGCATACTCAGAAGCTTTACCATGCATCTTAGATAATTTAGCAGCATCACAATGAGTCATTGCTAACATAGGAACATCAACTTTCATTTCTGAAATTTGTCTAACAGCTGTTAAAGCTCCTTTTGTGTGACCTGAAACTACAAGAACATCTGGTTTTACAGCTTTTACTTTAGATAAAGTAGCAGCCATATCATTAAGTTCTTTCGGTAACTTATCATCAATGATGATTTTAGAACCTGTTCTTTTAGCAGCATCAAGAATACCTAATCTCACATCTTGAGAGAAAGCATCTTGTTCAAATGCCATTGCAATCTTAACTGGTTTTCCACCGTTTTTTTCAACTGCAAGATCAATTGCTACATCAAGATATAAGTTCGCAGGAGCTAGTACTGCAAATAAATATTTATAACCCTTAGTGAATAACGATCTAGACGCACCGTTTGCTTCAACCATAGGAATTCCATATTTTTCAGTTACAGGAGCCATAGCTTTAGTCAAACCTGAGCTATAAGGCCCAAGCATGTATTGAACACCATCTTGTTGAATTAATCTTTCTGCAAGTTGTGCTGCCCTTCCAGAGTTTGACTCGTCATCGTAATAAATGATTTCAAACTTGTAAGTTTTTCCACCAACCTTAATACCACCCATGTCATTTATTCTGTCAACTGCTAAGTTATAGCCGTTTTGAGTATGAACACCATTTGATGAGTATTTTCCAGTCAATGAAATAGCTGCACCTAAAATAATTTTATCCCCAACAACCTTCGCGAAAGATATTGTTGAAGCTGAAATTAAAAGAGCAATTGCAGAAACTAAAGTAATAATTATATTTCTGATTTTCATTTTTATTTCCCTCTATTAGTTTTTTAAATTTAAATAAATATTTAACCCTTAAATGTAATTACACGCAAGTCCTTAAGACAAAAGTGTGACCTAATAGTTTTGAATAAATGCTATGATTAAAGCGATTAATATCAATACACACGCTGAAATTGTATTAATAACTTTTGGGTTTGCTTTTATCCAAACAATTAATTTTCTAGCAAGAACAGCATAAGCAATTAAAGATAAAAAATCTAAAACTGCATATGTTGTAATTAAAATTATAAATTGGACAATATAATTTGAATTAAAATCTATAAACTGTGGGAATATTAAAGGAAAAAACATCCAAGCTTTTGGACTTGTTCCTGCAACTAAAAAACCATCTTTAAAAAAAGAAAAAAAGCTTTTTGACGAAATATTATTTGAATTTATATCTTTTGGTCTTGAATTATAAATATCATAAGCAAGATAAAGTAAGTAAGCTATACCAATCCACTTAAAAGTATTTAGAAAGTTTGGATTATCGACAAAAAAAGATCCTAAAACAAAAATTACTAAAGTGGCTTGAATAATATTTGCCGTAACATCTCCAAGAGCTGTCCAGATACATTTTTGAACTCCATAATTCATGGAATACGAAATGATTACAATTCTAGGTGTGCCAGGAGTGATAAATAAAAATAAAATAATCTGTAAAAAAAGAAAATAATTTAAGGGAAGCATTTTGTTGTTTGGATAGTCCTAAATAAAACCGGGAGCTAAAGATGGCTAAATAGGACTATCTTAGGAATGATAATATCATGAGCTGAAATAAAATGCATTAACCATTTTTTTCAAATATAAGGTATTTATGAAAAAAAAAGGTCACACCCCTATAACTAGGGTTAAAAATCCAGAGCCTCATGTATCAGATCCTGAATGGATCATCTGGGCTGCTTGGGCAGATCGTATCACATTTGAGGAAATTGAGAAAAAGACTGGAAAGACAGAAGGTGAAGTAATTAAGATTATGAGACGATCTATAAAGCCAGTTTCTTTTAGATTATGGAGAAAAAGGGTTAACCAAAAAAGTATTAAACATAAAAAGAAGTTTGAGTATTCTAGAAAAGAAATAACTAGTAAAATTAAAAAGAATGATTATTTATAAGCTATGAAATCAGTAACAATTTATACAGGTCCACTTTGTAATTTTTGTGATGCAGCAAAAAGATTATTAACTAGAAACAATATTGAATATAAAGAAATCAACATTGCAACAGTTGATGGTGCAATGGATGAAATGATAAAAAAAGCTAATGGTAAAAGAACAATTCCTCAAATATTTTTTGATGATCAACACATTGGTGGCTACGATGAAACTAGAGCTCTTGAAAAAGAAAATAAGCTACAAGATCTTCTAAAATAATTTAAATTTTTATATAATTTGATTTAAAAACTATAATGCTGACAAACTAAAATCAAAATAAGCACTATCAAACATAGTCATTACATTTGAAGCTCCCATAGTTAAGGAAATACCTCTGGTATTGTTGTAACTGATTTGAATACCGGTTGTTTCAGGGGTAATTTTTAAATCTATTGGCATAATTCCTTGAATAAGTGAAACTCCATTTGAAACTCCAGCTTCACAACCTGTTACACCATTTTCTATTTGATCTATATTTGACCCCGATGCTATAACGCCATCTACTAATGTACCATCAGATTCTAACAAATATGCAGCAACATTTGCTGATGTACCCTGAAAAGTAAGTAAATGATTGCAATCATTATCACTATCCATTGTTAGTGTGTTAACCCCAACTGCTATTTCTGCTGCAGTTGCACCAGACTCACAACTAACATTTTTTTTTGCTGTAGTATTAAGGTTTCCTGCGTATCCATAAAGAGTGCCTAGGCTTGAAACTTTTGTCACACAAGTTGTCGAAGAATTAGTTCCATCATCTATGTTTCCATTAAAAGTTACACTTGTAGTAAATTTGAACGTAGACCCCATTGTTATAATGCCATAAGTATAATTTCCATACGGTACGGCAGTGTAATCTGCAGCTGTTCCTATTTGGGTACCAGCTCCTTGAACAATTGATACTTCAGACCCACTATCATTTTGATAAAAAGTAGAACAACTTGATCTATCAACAGTCGCTGACGTTGTTGGTCCTGTTGGTTTAGATGTACAAAACTCTACTCTATACCAAGTTATCTTTTGACTATCAGGAGTAACTTCGCAATTTGTTTGTCCTGGTTGTGTTATTACACCTCCAGCATTTCCAGTGCACTCAGGATTGTTTCTAGTAATACTTCCTGATGGTTCAAGAGCATTTGCAATATTAGAATAAAAAACTAAAGATAAAAAATTTAAAAATAATAAAGTAAAAAATACTTTTATATTAAATGCTGATTTCATATTAAAATCCTATCACGGTTAAGCTCATTTCTTTTTGTTTAACTATTAAATTTTGTCTTCTAACTTTAACAAATCTTTGATCAGCAACTGAAGTCAAATTATAAGCCTTGTCACTTATTCCAATTTTATCCTGGTTATTATTACAACAAGTCCAAGTTAATCTTAAAAATTCATTATCTTCAGTGGTTCCATCGTTACTTCTTTTACCAACCTCAATATTAAAGCCTGAAAATTTTGCTTCTAAAGACATTTCATCTCCTTTTTGGTCAGTTGCTCCACTTGCACCATCCCAATTAAAAGATCTTAAATAAAAATTTGCCCAAGGTAAATAAGGTAACGGTGCTCCCACTTCAACATCATTACCATTTAAAGCTTTTTCTTTTATATTGTCTAATCCTGATTGCCATCCTGATAAACCATAATATTGATTTGCCCTAAATGAACCAACGCTAGATATAGCTTCAATTCCAATACTTGCTCTTTGATGATCGTAATCTAATTCATGATCATAAAATAAATTAGCACCTAACAATAAAGTATCATCATTAACTAATTTTCTTTTACCAATTCCTAAATTAATTGTTTCTCTACTATCATCTGATAAAAAAATACTTCCCTGAGTAAACAGTGTATTTTTTTCATCATTTATATCTGACAAAGGTTTAACAACTAAAATACTACCAACAACTTCATTTGTAGTTCCAGAGCTCAACTCAACCTCAACAGTCTCAAAATTTTGACCTAAGGTATCATTAAGATACTCACTAAAATTATTTATAAGATTATTTTTTACGTCAGCAATTGAAGATGAAAAGTAAAATGTTGATAATATTAAAACTAATATTCCTCTTAACATTTTAAATTTTTACTAAATGAAATAGATCTTAACAATAAAAAAATTGAAAAAAAAACTCATTATGAGTTAATAAAGTTTAATTTTTAGGCTTAAAAGTTAAACAAACACCGTTATTACAGTATCTTTTTCCAGTTGGTTTTGGTCCATCTTCAAAGATGTGACCATGATGACCACCACATTTTTTACAGTGATATTCTACTCTCTCGTACCCTAATAGTGTGTCTGTTTTAGTTTCAAAAGCATCTGGCAATGATTGATAAAATGAAGGCCAACCTGAACCACTTTCATATTTAGCATTTGAATCAAATAATTTTTCTCCACAATTAGTGCAGTGATAACTACCTTCTCTTTTTTCGTAATTTAATTCACTTGTACCAGGAGCTTCTGTTCCATCTTCGAATAAAACTAATTTTTGTTCAGCAGTTAGATCTTTATTAATTTTTTTAGTCATATTTAAATTAATTTAGCACATGATTGATGTAATATAGAGTGTAATTCTACCAATTTACTAAAATTTTTATTATAACCTCCACCCAAAACACCGCAGATTGGTATTCTTTTAGAAAAAAAATTTTCTATTACCAATTCATCTCTTTTTTTTATTCCTTCATCAGAAATTTTTAATTTACCCAATCTATCATTTAAGTGAATATCTACACCTGCAATGTAAAAGACAAAGTCAAAATTTTCTTTATTTAACTCATTTAAATAAAATTTAAGAGTTCTAATATAAGCAGCATCTTCAAGGTTATCCTCAAGCTCAACATCCAGATCACTAATAGATTTTTTAGCAGGATAATTAGTTTTTGAGTGCATACTAAAAGTAAAAACATGTCTATTATATTTGAATATTTCTGAGTTACCATTACCTTGATGAACATCAAGATCTACGATTAATATTCTATTGGCTAACCCTCTATCTAATAAATAATGAGCAGCAACTGCTACGTCGTTAAAAACACAATAACCAGCACCACTATCATAATTTGCATGATGACTGCCACCCGCAGTATTACAAGCGATACCATACTTTAACGCAAGTTTAGCTGCTAACACTGTCCCACCTGTTGCCACTAAAGATCTTTGGACTACACTGTCTACTAAAGGGAAGCCAATCTTTTTTACTCCACTTTCATCTAATGTTTTATTTTTTATATTGTTAATATAATTTTTTGAATGAGCTTTATTTAAAGTTTCAAATGAGCACGGATAAGGTTTATGAAATTTTTTTACAATTTTGTTATTTATTAAATATTTAGCAAGTTCACCAAATTTATTAATTGGAAATTTGTGATCGTCACCAATTTTTGCAACATAAGACTCGTGATTAACTACTGGCAATTCCATTTCTATTCAATAATGCGAATAGGCTTTTCGTTTACGCAAGCCTCTAAACCTTCAATCATTTGTGTATAAAACACACTATAGTTTTCTGCTGTAACATATCCGACATGGGGCATCAAAAGTGCATTTGGTAAAAATCTTAATTTATTTCCTTCTGGTAGAGGTTCTTTTTCATAAACATCAAGTCCTGCTCCAGCAATAACATTGGTTGATAATGCTATAATTAAATCATCTTCATTAATAATTGATCCTCTAGATGTATTAATTAAAAAAGCAGTTTTTTTCATTGAGTCTAATTCTTTTAGTTTTATTAACTCTTTATATCTTTCTCCACCTTGCACATGGATCGATAAAAAATCAGAATTTTGAAATAGATCTTCTTTACTGCATGGAAGGACACCAAGTTCTTTGCAAGTATCTAAATTTAAATTTTCACTCCAAGCCATAACTTCCATGCCAAAAGCTTTAGCAATTTTAGCAACTTGAGAACCAACTCTACCTAAACCTACTAAACCTAAAATCTTTCCTTTAAGCTCAAAACCAATGGTTGATTGCCAATAACCTTGATACATATTATCAATTTCTTCTTTAAAATTTCTAGCTAACCCTAAGATTAAACCCCAGGTTAATTCTGTTGTGCCTGCAAAATCAATGTCAGTACCACACACAGTAATTTTTCTCTTTTTAGCAGCAGCTAAGTCTATTGCTTTATTTCTTGAACCACTGGTGATGATGTATTTAAGATCATTTAAATTATCAATTAAATTTTTAGTAATAGGAGTTCGTTCTCTCATTATCAATAATGCTTCAAAATCTGATAATTGTTCTATGGCGTCTGCCTCATCTTCAAAGGGTTCACTGAATATTTTAAATTCATATTCTCCTGACAGTTTTTTTAGATCAACAAATTCATGTGATACGTTTTGGTAATCATCTAAGATAGCAACTTTAAGCATTTTTAATCTTTCTGTTTGATAAAAGAATTCCTGTTAAAATAAATATTGCGCCCAACATATGATAAAACATAAATTTTTCATTAAAAATAATCATTGCCATAATTGCACTTAAAATAGGCATCATATGTAAAAAAACACCTGCTCTGTTAGCACCAATTAAAGCAACTCCCTTTATCCAAAAAATAAAAGAAGCAAGACCTGGAAATAGAACTACATAAAATAAAATCAGGTAAAAGTTTTGATTTAAAATAATTCTAAAGCCCATTTGATACTCTATAAAATAAATTGGTATTAAAAAAATAAAGCCAAATGAAATTACTACCTCTAATAACCCTAGTTGAGATAGTTCGTGTTTTTTTTTCTTTAAAAGAGCTGAATAAGTAGCCCAAGAAAGCATTCCAAAAACCATCGTGATATCACCCTTGTTAAAGTCTAAATTCATTAATATTCCAAGATTTGCTTTAGTTATAATTAAAACAACTCCAATAAAAGAACATGTAACGCCCATTATTTGAAAAGTATTAGTTTTTTCAATTTTTAAAATTGAAGAAATGAAAATGATCATCACTGGTATTGTTGATATCATCAATACTCCACTGATTACTTGCGTAAAGTTTAAAGAATAATAAACAATTGAATTAAAGATGGTGACACTCGTTATTCCAAGAATTGTGTAATATTTATAATTTTCTAAAATATAACTTCTTTTGTTAAATAGTTCTTGAATTGTAAATGGAGCTAAGATCAACCAAGCAAAAAGCCATCTATAAAAATTTAATGAAAATGGAGGTACTTGATATTGACTAGCAAATTTTCCAACTAAAAAATTTCCTGACCAAAATAAAGCTGCTAAAAATAAAAAAATATAAGCAACATTATTTTTATTTATCACTTAGCTAAACCTAAGAGAGCTATATGGCTTTAAATCTAAGTTTGTATTTTCTTCAGCAATCATTCCAGAGATTATTTTCCCTGAAATAGGTCCTAATGTCCATCCTAAATGATGATGACCAAAGCAATAAAAAACATTTTTATATTTTTTTGAAGGTCCTATTACAGGCAAGTAGTCTGGTAATGTAGGTCTAAAACCAAGCCACTCATCTTCATGTTCGGGTAAATCACCCATCATGTATTTTGCATTATTAATTAAATTTTTAACTCTTGATTTTGATAATGGGTTGTCTAATCCACCAAATTCAACCGTTCCTACAACTCTTAGTCCCTGTTCCATGGGTGTAATACCAAATCCTCTATTTTGGAAAATTACGGGTCTACTTAAAAGATGATCGCAATTTTTAAAATGCACATGATACCCTCTTTCAGTATCTAGAGGTATTTTTTCATCTAAATTATCTGTTAATTTTTTTGAAAATGAACCACAGGCAATAACAATTTTATCAAATAGAAAAATTTGTGTTTCAGATTTTATAACTGGCTTTTCATCATTAAAATTTATGTCTTTAATATTCATTTTTAAAAACTTACCCCCCTTTTTCAAAAAAAGATCATAAAGTTTTAAAAGAATTTTTTTAGGGTTTCTCGCATGTCTGCCATATTGGTAATAAACACCTCCATGATAGATAGGTTTTATATTCGGTTCTAAGTCATGAATTTCTTTTGGAGTAATTACTTGTTGATCAACCCCCAGTTCATTTCTAACTTTAATCTCTAATTCTCTGCTTTTTAAACTTTGATCGTTCCAAATATATAAAATACCTTTTTTCTCAACCAATCCTCCAAGCTCTACTTCATCAAATAATTCATCATAAGCAGGTAATGCTAAATCTAAAATTTGATGCATGTTTTTAGCGGTATGCATCATTCTTTTTGTAGTACAGTTTCTTATAAATTGTAAAAACCAAGGCATCATTTTTGGAACATAGTTCCATTTTAAAGCAAGTGGACCTGTAGAACTTAAAAGCATTGCAGGGACATCAGTTAATACATCAGGTCTATTTATAGGAACAGATGCATATGGAGAAAAGTGACCTGCATTACCGTAGGATGCAGCAGGACTTCCTGGTTCATCTCTATCAAAAATTGTTACACTAAAACCTTTTTTTTGTAAAAATAAAGCATTCGAAATACCTTGTATACCAGCACCAACAATTCCAATTTTTAAATTTTTTTCCATGACACTTTATATAATTCTTAAAATTAAATATTCTCGCGACAAATTCGACAAGTAAAACATTAAAATACTTACGCTATTAGCTGTTTATGATTAATTTTAGCACTCATGACAATTGCAAATCCAATCATGGTTGCAAGCATTGAAGATCCTCCATATGACATAATTGGCAAAGGAGACCCAACGATAGGTAACAACCCTAAAACCATTGACATATTTACTGTTACATAAAAAAATATTGCAGACCCATAGCCGTAGCAAAAAAGTTTAGCGAAATAACTCCTCGAGATTGCACCAATCCTTAATACTCTATAAATAATAATTATATAAATTAGCAATAAAACTAGGGAGCCTAAAAAACCATGTTCCTCAGCAAATAAAGTGAAAATGAAATCTGTATGTTTTTCTGGTAAAAATTCTAAATAACTTTGAGTGCCTTTTAAAAAACCTTTACCAGTTAAACCTCCAGATCCAACTGCTATTTTAGATTGAATAATTTGGTAACCTGCACCTAGAGGATCCCTATCTGGATTAAGAAAAGTCAAAATTCTAAGCTTTTGATAAGCCTGTAAAAAAGCAATAGCAAAAGGCATTGAAATTAATAAAGCTATAAAAGAATAAACAAAATATTTAATATTAATTCCTGCAAGCCAAATGACAACTAATCCACTTAAAGCAATTAAAATTGAAGTTCCCAAATCAGGTTGAGTAATAACAAGCATGATTGGTAAAATTAAAATTACCAAAGCAACAAACATAACTTGAAAACTATTAACTTTATTCAATTGTATACGGTGATAATATTTAGCAAGGCATACTATTATTGCAATTTTCATTAATTCAGATGGCTGTAAATTAATAAAATATAAATTGATCCATCTTTGTGATCCTGAAGCTTTAATGCCATACAAGGAAGCCCAGACTAGAAAAAATAAAACTACAATATAAAAAAAGTAAGCAAAGTAATGCCAAAATTTAATATTAAAAAATGACATAAAAATCATCATTGTGAAAAAAATTAAAAATTTTGAAATATGACTTTTGCTATGAAATAAGATTTGCCCCCCATCGGTTGAGTACATGGACAAAGCACTAATTAACCCAAGCAATAAAATACAAATTAACAAAATGTAATCAAAATTTCTTAATTTTTGAAAAAAAGTGGGTTGTGTATTAAATGAATTGTATTGCATTTATATTTTTAAATCATTTTGTTTAGTTTGTTTCTCTCTTAGCTCATGTCTATCTATAATTAATTTAAAAAGTTTTTTTGCAATCGGTGCAGCAGCTGAACTACCTGATCCACCATGCTCTATAACAATACTTAATGCATATCTTGGATTCTTATATGGACCAAACGCTATATATAAAGCATGATCCCTCTCATTATATGGAATTTCAGAGGTACTTAAATCAAGTTCTCTTTCAGCTTCAGTTATTCTTTTAACTTGTGATGTTCCTGTCTTTCCAGCAAATTGGTATTTAGGATCTTCGATACGTGAATTGTAAGAAGTCCCTCTGACTTCATTTGTAGATGCAAACATCGCTTCACGAACTAAGTTTATATTTTTAGAACTTTTAAATAAAGTTTCATGTTCTTTTTTATCTAAAAACCCTAAAAGTTCTTCTGTTGTATCTTTTAATCCACTGTCTTTTTTATTTAATTGTTTTCTATTTTCATTCATTATGAATCTAATTTCATCTGCAGTTTTACTATCCTCTTCTACTATTATTTTTGGATAAATCTTAAACCCTCCATTTGCAAGCTGAGCTGTCATTTGACATAATTGTAGAGGTGTTGTTTGAGTATAGCCTTGTCCAATACCTGTGATTAATGTTTCACCTATAACCCAACCTTTTCCTAAATTATTTTTTTTCCATTTGGTGTCAGGAATTAACCCTTTTTTCTCAATACTAAATGTTTCATTTAAAACTTTTTCACCAAGGCCAAATTTTATAGATGTTTCTTTTAAGCGGTCTACACCAAGTTTTCTCGCAATCTCATAAAAATATGTATCACAAGACTGCTTCATTGCGCTCTTTAAATCTACAATGCCATGTCCTTTTTTTTTCCAACAATGATAAGTTTGTCCATACATTTCAATTTTTCCTGTACAGTTAACTTTGAAATTTTCATCAATAATTTTATTTTCTAGTGCTGATAAAGCTACCATTGGTTTGAATGTTGAGCCTGGTGAATACAAACCAGATAAAGTTTTATTAACTAATGGTTTTAATGGATTGTTTCTAATTAACTGCCAGTCATCTTGATTAATTCCAAAAAGAAATAAATTAGGGTCAAATGATGGTGATGATTGCATAGCAACTATTTCACCCGTATAAATATCCATTACACTTATTGAGCCAGCTACACCTTTTAAAAGCTCATTACAAAACTTTTGAATTTCTGTATCTACAGTGAGTTTAATTGTTTTGCCATTTAATCCATCGGTATGATCAAGTTGGCTAATTCTTTTTCCATAGGCATTAACTTCATACCTTTGGATACCATTCGTACCAATTAATTCATCTTCAAAAGTTTTTTCTAAACCATTTTTTCCCACTTTGAGACCTGGTACATGTGTACTTCTTATAATTTCATTATTTAGAATATCTTTTTCACTCGCTTCACTAACATAGCCCAAGACATGTGTATAACTTTCACTAAAGGGATAGTTTCGTGATACAGATAGAACTGGTTTGGCTCCTACTAAATCGTGCAAGTAATAATTGACTTTTGTAAACTGCTCCCATGTTAAATTTTTAGAAATGATTATAGTTTCCCAAGGTTTTTGTTTATTTTTTTGGTCTATTATTTTTTTAAAATCATTATTACTAATATTTAAAATTTCTTTTAACCTTACCATCAAATATTTAAAATCTTCTACTTCTTCAGGAGTAACATGAAGTTGATATACTTTTAAATTACCGGCAATAACATTTTCAAAATAATCTAAAAACTCACCTCTAATTGGAGGTAATTTCCATTCACGTAATCTATTTTTGTCAGATAGAGTTAAATATTTTTTATTCTCTGTAATTTGTAATGAAAATAATCGAGCTATTATTCCAGTAAATACAATAATCTTAGCAGCACCAATAATAAACATTCTTCTATTAATGGTTTGAACTTTTTTTACACCAAAATCTTCACCCAGCATTATTATTTCTCACTACATAATTTTCAAAAAAATTAAATAAATTTGAAAATAAAAAATAAAACAAAAAAGTGAATGCAATATTTATTATTTGTTCAAAATAATTTAACTCATAATTAAAAATAAATTTTAAAGATAAAAACAATAATGAATTTATAATTAAAATTGTTAAAAGAAAAAATATACCATCTTTTAGTAAACTTGGTCTTAAAGTGATATTTCTAAGATAGGATGCTGCTCCACAAAGTATTAAATACATTAAACTGCTTAATCCAATTGGAGTTCCTATCACAACATCGTTAAACAAACCTGCAATAAAAATATAAGTATATCCTAAACTTTCATTTTTTTTTAAACTATAATAAAAAATTAAAATATATGAAAAATTAAATGAAAAATATTTTAAACCTGAATAATTAAAATCATAATCATTTAAAACAGATACAAAAAGTAAAATTACGGGTACTTTTAATAATATTATTCTAATAAAATTTTTATTTCTTAACCCTGTCATTTGTTCTCACTTTTTTTAAATGAAACAACTTTTACAAATTTTAATTGAGAAAAATCTGAAAAAAAATCTACTTTTTTTTCATCACTCAAGTTATTAATATTCATTCTTCCTATAGGTATTCCAGCCTTGAATAAGCTGCCTGCTCCCGAAGTGTAAATAACAGACTCATTTTTGATATCCTCATATTTTTTGCTATACTGAATTACCCCATAATCTTTACCCGTCCCTGAAAGTATAGAAATTACTGTGTTCGGTTCTACTATGACTGGAATTTTACTATTCAAATCTGAAAGTAATAATACCCTAGATGATGAATAGTTAACCTCAACAATTTTTCCAACAAGATATTCACCATCTATTACAACCATTCCAAGGTTTACTTTATGTTTACTGCCTTTGTTAATGATGATTGATCTTAAGTAAGGACTACTTTTATCACTTAAAACTTTAGCAATTATAGTGTCTGATTTAACCAAATGATCATCAACAATATTTTTTAATCTTTGGTTTTCTGAAATTATAAATTCATTTAATAAATCTTTGGCTTTTAAAATCTCTAGTTCAGACTTAATTTTTTCATTTTCCTTATAAAGTTTTTTATGATTTTGGATTGTAAGATAACTATCTTTTAATAAATTTTCTGGCACAGAAACTATAAAAGACGATCTATAAACTACTTCCTTAATGCCTGCTTTTACATAGTTTATAATTTTAAAGTTAAAACTGCCCAAAATTAAAAAAACTATAGAAAAAAATATTAAACTTAATAATGAGAATCTTTGCTGTGTTCCTTTTTTTAAAAAAGCAGATCTTAATGCAATTACAAAATCATCTCTGCTTGGTTCCATTATTTCTAATATTCAGATAGCATAGTAGAGAATGTTTCTTCTTGATCTAGAGCTTTTCCAGTACCAATAGCAACACATGCTAAAGGATCATCTGCTATAAAAACTGGCAATCCAGTTTCTTTTGAGAATCTTTTATCAATATTTTTCAATAAAGCTCCACCGCCTGTTAACGTTAAACCCATATCTACTAAATCAGCTGACAATTCAGGAGGAGTATTTTCCAGAGCATCTTTTATCCCATTTACCATTTCTTTTAAAATATCATTTAAAGCTTCCGCTGTATCTTCTTCAGTAATATTTACTTCTTTAGGTGTTCCTGATCTTAAATCTCTACCTTTAACAGCATAAGTATTGCTGTTCGATGGTATAGCAGTACCAATTTCTTTTTTTATTTTTTCAGCAGTACTATCTCCAATCATTAAATTATATTCTTTTCTCATATAATTAACTAATGCTGTATCCATTGCATCTCCAGCAACTCTTAAAGATTTAGAATAAACAAGACCACCTAGTGACATAACGGCTATCTCCGTAGTACCTCCACCTATATCAACAACCATTGATCCTGTTGCTTCTGAGATTGGAAGACCTGCACCAATTGCTGCAGCAATAGGTTCTTCAATTAACTGAACTCTTCTGGCCCCCGCCGCTAACGCACTATCTTGAATGGCTTTTCTTTCAACAGGTGTTGACCCTGTTGGAACGCAAATTAAAATTCTTGGGTTTGCAAAAGTTTTATTTTTGTGAACTTTTTTTATAAAATGTTTAATCATTTCCTCAGTAACTATAAAGTCTGCAATCACTCCATCTCTCAAAGGTCTAATAGCACTAATGTTGCCAGGTGTTCTTCCAAGCATCGTTTTTGCTTCGTCACCTACAGCTAATACAGTTTTTTTTCCATTATTATCAGCAATGGCTACTACAGAGGGTTCATTTAAAACTACTCCTTGCCCTTTTAAAACAACAAGTGTGTTGGCAGTTCCAAGATCAATCGCCATATCTTGACTCCAAATACTACTTAAATTTTTAAACCAATTAGCCATCTTAGTTATATACCTTTCACTTTTTGAGTTTCATGCTCCATTGGAGCAGTTTTTTTTCTTTTAATAATCATTTTATTTAAAGCACTTAAATAAGCATTAGCCGATGCTACTAATGTGTCAGTATCCGCAGCTTGTCCAACTGCAGTCTTTCCTTCTTCTTCAATTCTAACACTTACTGTAGCTTGTGCATCAGTTCCTTCAGTAACTGCATGAACTTGATACAATAACAATTTTACATCATGAGGATATAATACTTTGATGCATTTAAAAATAGCATCTACAGGTCCATCTCCTGTTTCAGATGTTTTTTTAACTTCTCCATAAACATCTAGTGTCATTTCTGCTTTTTGAGGTTCACCTGTTCCAGCAAAAACTTTCAATGATTTTAAATTAATCATATATTTATCTAAAACCAAGCTATCATCAACTAGTGCTGCGATATCATCATCATAAACATGTTTTTTCTTATCAGCTAAAATCTTAAATTTTCCAAAAGCTGTTTGAATTACATCATCAGTTACATCTGCATAACCAAGATCATTTAATTTTTCTTTAAATGCATGACGCCCTGAATGCTTACCCATTACCAATGAAGTTTTTTTAACCCCAACACTCTCTGGTGTCATAATTTCATATGTTTCTCTATTTTTAAGCATTCCATCTTGGTGAATGCCTGCTTCGTGTGCAAAAGCATTTTTTCCAACAATTGCTTTATTAAACTGAACAGGAAAGGTTGCATTTGAAACAACTTTAGAAGCTTTACTTAACAATTCAGTTTTAATTCCAGTTGAATAAGGCATTAGATCATTTCTTGTTCTTATTGCCATTACAATTTCTTCAAGTGCTGCATTACCCGCTCTTTCACCAATACCATTTATAGTGCACTCTACTTGTCTTGCACCAGCCTGAACTCCAGCCAAAGAATTTGCAACAGCTAATCCTAAATCATTATGACAATGAACGGATAAAATTGCTTTATCAATATTTGGGACTTTATTTTTTAATGTTGTAATTATTTTTGTAAATTCAGCTGGAATTGTATAACCAACAGTATCTGGAATATTTATTGTTTTCGCTCCACTGCTAATTGCAAGCTCAACTGACTTACACATATAATCCATATCAGTTCTTGTGCCATCTTCACAAGACCACTCAACATCATCTGTTAAATTTCTTGCATAAGTTACACTTTCTTTTATTGCATCCAAAACTTGTTCTGGAGTTTTATTTAATTTGTGCTTCATGTGTAATGGACTTGTTGAAATAAAGGTATGAATTCTAAATCTAGGGGAAGCTTTTAATGCTTCATGACATACATCTATATCTTTTTTACTTGCTCTTGATAATCCACATGGAATAGAATTTTTTAGAATTTTACTTATCGCAGTTACCGCTTCAAAGTCACCAGGGGATGCAATTGGAAAACCAGCTTCAATTACATCTATACCTAATTCATCAAAGATTCTTGCAATTTGAATTTTTTCCTCAAGACTCATTGATGCACCAGGTGATTGCTCACCATCTCGCATCGTAGTATCAAATATAAAAATTTTATCTTTGTCGCTCATAACCAATAATTTTAGAAAATCTATAATACAATCTATATTAGAGATTGCAAAATATTTAGTGCGATATTAGCTCTAATTTGATCATTTAAATTCATCAGACTATTAATTATAGATAGACTCGATTTTTGGCATTAGTCGTAAAAGCTCTTTTGAATATTCGTGCTTAGGTTCTAAAAACAGTTTCTCAGTATCTGAAACTTCACATAATTTTCCATTTCGTAAAACGCCAATTCTATCACACATCTGACGAACAACTGGTAAATCATGGCTAATAAACAAAATTGTTAAATTAAGTTGTTCTTGAAGGTCTTTTAATAAATTTAATATTTGAGCTTGAATACTTACGTCTAAAGCAGAAGTTGGTTCATCACAAACAAGAAGCCTAGGTTGTGTAGCAAGTGCCCTTGCAATAGATATTCTTTGTCTTTGTCCTCCTGAAAATTCGTGAGAATATCTTGTTGATGATTTTTTAGAAAGCTCAACTGACTCAAGCAAATCATTTATATAATTATCTAAATCATTATTTGTAATTTTTGGATTATGAAGTTTAATTGGCTCTGCAATAATGTCTTTTACTTTTAACCTGCCATTAAGTGAAGAATAAGGATCTTGAAAAATCATTTGAATTTGTTTTCTAAAATTCATCATTTCACTATTCTTTTTTATCTTTGTTATACAAACCTTATCAAAAAATATTTCTCCAGAAGATGGTTTAAATAAATTAACAATCATTTTAGCAATAGTTGATTTTCCACTGCCACTCTCTCCAACTAATCCAAATGATTCTCCTTCTCTAATATTAAAAGAAACATCATCAACAGCCATTACTATATTTTTTGAACTCTCTGTAAACATACCTTCTTGAAAAGTTTTTTTAAGATTTTTTACTTCAATCAAATTTTGGGAAGTTAAATTTTTTTTATTCCATCTATCTAAGATTTTAATGTTTGTGCACCTTTCACTATTTTCTTTTTTTTCCATTATCTTAAATCTTGAAATCTTTTTATTTGTTGGAGGTACTGAGCTAATAAGACTTTTTGTATAAATTTCTTTTGGATTTGTAAGTATTTCTTTTGTTAATCCAATCTCTACAAGATCACCATTTTTCATTACTGCAACTCGATCAGCTGTTTCAGAAATTACTCCCATATCATGTGTAATTAAAATTACAGCTAAATTTCTCACTTTAGTTAGAGTTTTAATTAATTCAAGAATCTGTGATTGTATTGAAACATCAAGTGCAGTTGTTGGCTCATCAGCAATTAATAAATCTGGTTCACAACATAGCGCTAAAGAAATTACAACTCTTTGTCTCATGCCACCAGAAAACTGATGGGGATAATTATCAAATCTATTTTCAGCATCTTTAATACCAACCTCTTGTAGTAAAGTAATTGCTCTATTCTTAGATTCATTAAAATTAAAATTTAAATGTGTCTGAATAGTTTCAATAAGTTGTTCACCTATAGTTAATAAAGGATTTAATGAGGTTTGAGGGTCTTGAAAAATTAACCCAATTTTTTTCCCTCTATATTTTAGTATATCCCCTGGGTTTTCGTGAATATTAATTCCATCTAAAATTACTTTTCCCCCAGAAATTTTTCCTGGTTCATCAATAAGATTTATTATTGCACTTCCTAATGTGCTTTTCCCAGAGCCTGACTCTCCTACCAAACCAAGTATTTCTCCTTTTTTTACATCAAAATTAATATTTTTAACTGCATTTACGGTCTCTTTTCTCATTCTGTAATTAACACTCAAATTATCAATTTTTAAAAAGCTCATTAGTTTAACTTTGGATTTAGGGTATCTCTCATCCAGTCTCCTAAAAGGTTAATTGAAAATGCTAAAATTACCAAAAATATTGCTGGGAAAAAAGTTATCCACCATTCTCCAGAAAATAAAAAGTCGTTTCCAATTCTAATTAAAGTCCCCAGAGATGGTGTTGTAGGTGGAACACCGACTCCTAAAAAACTTAAAGTTGACTCTGCAATTATAGCAAGTGCCAATCCAATAGTTCCAATTACAAGGATGGGTCTTAGTATATTTGGTAAAATATGTTTAAACATTATTTTGATATTTGGAACTCCAATAATTGTTGAAGCCGAAATATAGTCTTTATTTTTTTCTACCAACGTCGCTGCTCGTGACACTCTTGCAAATTGTGGCCATTCTGAAATTCCTATTGCAAAAATTAATACATATATTGCCATTTCATCATGTAGTTCTTTTGAAATAACGCCTCTTGCAATACCATCAACTAGTAAAGCCATTAAAATACTTGGTACTGTTAATTGCACATCTGTTATTCTCATTACTATCATTTCATACTTTCCCCCCAAATATCCAGCCGTTAACCCTAAGGAAACTCCTAAAATTAAACTAAATAGAATAGCTGCAAATCCAACTACTAAAGAGATACGAGATCCATACAATATTGTTGATAACATATCCCTGCCTTGACCATCTGTTCCTAATAAAAATTTTGACATTCCTCCCTCTTCCCAAGAAGGAGGCGTAAATGCTTCCATTAAGTCGAGACTTGATGGATCGAATGGATTGAATGGTGCAATAAGTTCTACAAAAAATGAACAAAAGAAAATGATTATCAATATTGTAGTCGATATAATAGCTGTGGGAGACTTTATAAAAGCAAAATATATATCACTGTCTCTAATTTTATTTATTATTGATAGATTTTGATTATCCATTTGTACTTTCAGACTTCACTCTAATTCTTGGATCAATAAAATAATAAAGAATATCTACAATGAAATTTATCATTACAAATATAAAAGCAATAAAAACTAAATAGGCTGACATTATTGGTATGTCCACAAATTTAACTGCCTGAATAAAAAGAAATCCCATACCTGGCCATTGAAAAACTGTTTCTGTTATTATTGAAAAAGCTACAAGTGTTCCAATATTAATTCCTGCTATTGTAATAACTGGTATCAAACCATTTTTTAATGCATGTTTATATTGAATACTTTTTTCACTAATTCCTCTAGCTCTTGCAAATTTTATGTAATCTGTTTGTAGTATTTCCATCATCTCTGCCCTAACAAGTCTTATAATGTAAGTCATTTGAAAAAGGCTTAATGTGACTGAAGGTAAAATTATTGCTTTAAGTCCAGAGATAGTTAAAAGACCTGTTGTCCAAAAACCAATGTCTATTACATCTCCTCTACCAAAAGAAGGTAGGATTCCTAAAATTACTGAAAAAAAATATATAAATAAAATTCCAATTACAAAAGTGGGGAGCGAAACTCCCAGTAAAGAGACAGCCAAAATAATATCACTCACCAAACTTTTTCGATTTATTCCAGTATAAACTCCCAATAAAGTTCCACATATAAGTGCAATAAGTGAGGAAATAAAAACTAACTCTAATGTTGCTGGTAACCTTTCTGATATCAGTTCAGAAACTGGTCTTCTTAATTGATAAGAAATCCCAAAATTTCCTTTGGATGCGTTTTTAACAAATCTAGTAAATTGAACTGGGATGGGATCATTTAAGCCTAAAGTTTCTCTTATCTCTGCTCTTTCAAGATCTGATGTTTCTTCACCAACCATATTATTTACTGGATCACCCACAAAAGTAAAAAGTGAGAATGACACAAAGGCTACGACTAACATAACCAATATTGATTGAAACAATCTTTTAAAAAAGTATTTTGTCAAAATATGAGGGTTTATTTTAAGTATAAGCCCTTTTAAATTTAAAAGGGCTTATATTAAATTGATTAGTTTTTACTCGAAAACCTGAACAAGGGTTCGTTATTAGGTCTGATAGGAACATTTACATTTTTTGCAGATGCCCAAGAAATTACTTGGTGGTGTAAAGGAAGATATGAAATATCATCTTTTACAATTTTCCAAGCTTCAGCGATTGCAGCATTTCTTTTACCTAAATCTACTTCACCTTCCATAACTTTAATTAACTCATCAACTCTAGCATCACTAAAGTTAACTCTGTTCCAACTTGCTCCAGTGTCATATAAATAATGAAACACATAATGACTGTCTAAAGTAGGAACACCCCAACCAAGCATATAAAAATCACCTTTTTTATTCTTTAGTTCTTTAAAGTGTTTACTTTTAGTTTGAGAGTTAAGAGAAACGTTAACACCAATTTTACCAAACATTCCAACAACTGCTGTACAGATTGCTTCGTCGTTTACATATCTATCATTTGGACATCTTAGCTCTACATCAAAACCATTAGGATAACCAGCATCAGCTAAAAGTTTTTTTGCAGCTTCAGGGTCATATGCTAAACGTTTATCAAGATCTTTGGTATAACCAGTAACTCCTGGAAATGTAATTATTCCTGCTGGTTCACTTAAACCCCTCATAACTTTTTTCTTAATCGCTTCTATATCAATTGCTTGATAAAGTGCCTGTCTAACTTCCTTCTTTTTAAAAGGATTATCACCTGTATTTCCAGATCTAAGTTCATCTGCTCCTTGATCCATCCCAAGAAAAATTGTACGCATCTGTGGAGTACTTACAACTTTATGTCCTGCGGAGCCTCCAATACGTCCCAAATCTTGAACGGGTGCATCTGTAACAAGATCAATTTCTCCAGATAATAAAGCAGCCACTCTAGTTGCAGCATTAGCTATAGGAAGTAATTCAATTGAAGTAAGATTATGCTCAACTTTACCCCACCATTTTTTATTTTTTTTAAAAACAGTTTTTGTATTAGGCTCTCTTAAAGTAATTTTAAAAGGACCTGTTCCCATTGCATTAACTGATGCATAAGTTTCTTGTGATGCATTCCAGTTTTGTGGAGCAATTGAAAAGTTTTCTGTAGCCCAAGCTTTTGAAATTACAAATATATTAGATAATTGATTTAAAAGAATTGGATTTGGTTCTGCTGTATCAATTTGAATTGAATAATCATCAATTGCTTTAACTGCAGAAATTGAACTTATATATTCTTTAAAATCAGATGTTGGTAGTTTTGCTCTTAAAATACTAAAGACTACGTCTTCAGATGTCATTTTTGTACCATCAGAAAATTTCACATCTTTTCTTAAATTAAATACCCATGTTGTTGGACTAGTAGCTTTCCAGTCTGTTGCTAATTGGGGTACAATTTGCATATCAAGAGCTCGAGTTACAAGCGCTTCATAAACCTGTCTTGATACTTGTGTAGTCGGTCCTTCGTTCTGAGCATGAGGGTCAAGTGTTAAGCTATCACCTGCCATTGACCATTTAATATTTTTAGCCCATGCTGAAGAAAATCCAAATACTAGTGTTATTGTTAATAGTATTTTTATTAAACTTTTAATTTTCATTATTTCACCTCTCTTTATTTAATTTTAAAAAGTATAGGTGAAATAATTTAATTTTACAAATTCGTGTGGAGGTAGAAATTTTTAATAAAATTTAGCTTTTATCGCTATCTACTAATTTTTTCTTACTAATCCAAGGCATCATAGCTCTAAGCTCTGCGCCAACTTTTTCGACAGGATGTTCTGCAAGTTTAGCTCTGGTTGCCAGAAAGTTTTTTTGACCATTTTTACACTCATCCATCCATTCTTTAGTAAACTTCCCAGATTGTATATCAGTTAATACTTCTTTCATTCTTTTTTTAGTTTGCTCTTTATCTATAATTCTTGGTCCTGCAACATACTCCCCATACTCAGCTGTATTTGAAATAGAATAATTCATATTTGCTATTCCACCCTCATAAATTAAATCAACAATCAATTTTACTTCATGAACAGTTTCAAAATATGCCATCTCAGGTGCATAACCAGCTTCTGTCAAAGTTTCATAACCATTTTTAATTAACTCAACTAACCCACCACAAAGAACGGTCTGTTCTCCAAATAAATCAGTTTCAACTTCATCTTTAAATGTTGTTTCTATAATTCCTGATCTTCCACCGCCTACAGCTGAAGCATAAGATAAAGCAAGGTCTCTTGCTTTTCCTGACCCATCTTGGTGAACAGCAAACAAGCAGGGCACACCACCACCTTTTTCATATTCACTTCTAACTAAATGTCCAGGACCTTTAGGTGCAACCATAAAGACATCCAAATCTTTTCTAGCTTTAATAAGATCATAATGAACATTTAAACCATGAGCAAATGCTATACTCGTTCCCTCTTTAACTCTTTGTTCAATGTGATTTTTATAAATTTCAGCCTGTAGTTCATCTGGTGTTAATATCATAACAACATCGGCCCATTCTGCTGCATCTGACAAATTCATTACTTTCAAGCCTTTTGATTCTGCTTTAGCAGCACTTGATGATCCATCTCTAAGAGCAACAACAATTTCTTTAACACCACTATCTTTTAGATTTAAAGCATGGGCGTGCCCTTGACTTCCATAGCCAAAAATTGCTATTTTTTTGTTCTTAATTAAATCTACATCTGCATCTTTTTCGTAAAACATTTTCATTATTTTCTCCTTTTAATTAATTAAAAATTTCTGCACCTCTTGTCATTGCAACCGCTCCTGTTCTTGAGGCACTAACAAGACCAAATGGTTTTAAATTCTTTGTCACACTATCTATTTCTCTTCTTAAAGCTGTTATTTGAATTACAGCAGATTTATTTGTTTGATCTAATATAACTGGATTGTATTTTTTACAAGCATTTAAAGCTTTCTTAATTTTGTTAGAGTTTGCAACGATTTTTAATAGGGCCATCTCTTTAAATATAACTTTTTTATCTTCTCGTTTAAAATTTCCAACTTTATGAACTGGAACTAGCTTTTTCAACTGTAGTACAATTTGCTCAATAACTTGAGGGGTTCCAGTGGTTACAATTGTAATTCTAGAAAGATTATTTTTTTGATCTACTTCTGCTACAGCTAAAGATTCTATATTATAGCCTCTTCCAGAAAATAAACCCACCACTCTTGATAATACGCTTGCTTCGTTATCAACCCAAACAACAATTATATGCGTATCAATTTTACCTAATTTGCTAGGTGTGCTATATGCTGATTTAGATTTTGCCATTTTAAACTAAAGATTTCCCTTTACCTGTAATTTTATTTTCTCTCTGATCTTTTGGTCCCAATAACATTTGATTATGCGGTTTTCCTGAAGGTATCATTGGATAACAATTCTCAGCTTGATCTACATGACAATCAAAAATTACTGGTCTGTCTATATTGATCATTTCTTCAATTTTTTCATCTAATTCATCTGGATTTTCCGCTCTAATACCAACGCAACCATAAGCCTCAGCTAATTTTACAAAATCTGGTAATGCCTCCGAGTAACTTTCAGAGTAATTCTTTTCATGAAGCAGTTCCTGCCATTGTCTAACCATACCCATATATTGATTGTTCAAAATAAATATCTTTACTGGCAAATTATATTGAACTGCAGTTGAAATTTCCTGCATAGTCATTAAAATTGATGCTTCACCGGCAATATCTACAACTAATTTTTTAGGATGTGCAACTTGTACCCCTATTGCCGCTGGTAATCCATAGCCCATTGTTCCAAGACCCCCAGATGTCATCCATCTATTAGGTTTATCAAATTTATAATGTTGTGCTGCCCACATCTGATGCTGCCCGACTTCAGTGGTGATATATGTGTCTTGATTTTTAGTTAATTCATATAGTCTTTGAACTGCATGTTGAGGCTTAATAATCTTATCACTATTTATAAAATTTAGAGATTGTTTTGTTCTCCATTTTTGAATTTGTTGCCACCAGTTTGAAATTTTTTGTTTATTAGATTTTTCTAGATTTAATTTTTTCTTTTTTAATGTTTTGGTCGTTGAACTGATTACATCCGATACATCACCAACAATAGCTAGATCAACTTTTACTATTTTATTTATCGATGATGGGTCAATATCAATATGAACCTTTTTAGATTTTGGAGAAAACTCATCTATCTTTCCTGTAATCCTGTCATCAAATCTTGCACCAATATTAATTAATAAGTCACAGTCATGCATTGCATTATTAGCTTCATAAGTTCCGTGCATTCCAAGCATTCCTAAAAATTGATTATCATTTCCAGGATAAGCCCCTAGGCCTTGTAAGGTTGAGGTTATAGGAAACCCGGTCAAAGAAACTAACTCTCTTAACAATTCACTTGCTTTGGGTCCTGAGTTAATTACTCCACCGCCAGTATAAAATATTGGTTTTTTAGACTTACTCATTAAATTAATAAGTTGATCTATGTCTTTTTGATTAAATCTATTTAAATTTTTAGTAACAACTTTTTTATCTTTATTTGGTTTTGAATATTTTGTTTTTGCAAATTGAATATCTTTTGGAATATCAACTAATACTGGTCCTGGTCTTCCTGTTGTTGCAACTTCAAAAGCTTCATGCATAATTCTTGGCAAATCATTTATATTTTTAACTAACCAGTTATGTTTGGTGCAAGGTCTTGTAATTCCTGTAGTATCACATTCTTGAAAAGCATCTGTTCCAATTAAGTGTGTGGGTACTTGTCCTGAAATACAAACTAGAGGAACTGAATCCATATATGCATCGGTTAATGCGGTTACAACATTTGTTGCACCTGGTCCTGAAGTAACCAATACAACACCTGGTTTTCCAGTTGATCTTGCATAACCTTCTGCAGCATGACCTGCTCCTTGTTCATGCCTAACTAAAATATGTTTTATAGTTGGATGATTTTTTAGTTCATCATAGATAGGAAGAACTGCTCCACCTGGATATCCAAAAATATGTTCAACTTTTTGGTCTTCAAGACACTTGAATACTATCTCTGCTCCTGAATATAATTTTGGCATCCAGGCAATCTATCGGACTTTATGTTAATTGGTCAAGTTTAAGAGAAGATTTTTTTAATTTTTTTATATAACCATCTAATTTGATTGGATCAATTTTAATCCACGATGTCATCCTAGTTCTTGCCCAAGTCGCTTGTCTTTTAGCGTATTGTCTTGTTTTAATTGATATTAACTCTTCTGCTTCATCCAAGGTAATTTCATCATTTAGATACTGTGTCAATTCGGCAATCCCAATTACCTTGTTTACACTCTGATCTTTTTTAATTTTTAGATTAAGAAATTTTTTAACTTCAGAAATGGCTCCACTATTTACCATGCTAGAAGTTCTTAAATTAATTCTTTCAACAAGTTTTTCTCTTTTTGTTTCAATATAGAGTTTTAAAAAATCACTATCTTTAAATTCAGATTTAGTCTTAGCTAACCAATCATACATAGATATATTTGTATAAGATTTAATCTCATAAGCTCTTATGGATCTTTGAGTATCATTTGGATCAAATTTGTCTTTGATTTTAGGATCAAGTTTTAAAAGTTTTTTATAAAATTTTTTTTGTCCTTCTTTTTTAGACATTAGTCTAACTTTATTTCTAAACTTAAGAGGTATCTCTGGAATTTTAACTAGTCCATTGATTAATGATTGAAAATATAGACCTGTTCCACCAACTAAAATTGGAATTTTTTTCTTTTTTTTAATATTTTTAATTTTTTTAATTGTGAGTTCTAACCATTGTCCAGTTGAAAATTTTTCATTTAAATCAACAAATCCATATAGATGATGTTTAATATTTTTTTGTTCTTGCTTGTTGGGTCTTGCAGTTAATATTTTTAATTTTTTGTAAACCTGCATGCTGTCAGCATTGATGATTTCTCCTTCAATTTTTTTTGCAATCTTAACAGCTAAATTTGATTTACCTGATGCAGTCGGTCCTGAAATCAGAATAATTTTGGACTGTTTGTCCATTATTAATCTAGTTTAACACCAATATATCTTCTTTGGTTTTGATTGTTATAAATTACAATCAAAATAGTTTTTTGATTAGATTTTAAAACAGTGTCTACAATATCTTCAAGATCTTTAGTAGATTTTATTTTTTTCTTTTGAGCTTCAACAATAACATCTCCAACATTTAAGTAATCTATTGGGCTATTTTTTCCAATATTTGTTATAACTAAACCTGTTGTTTGATTGGGTAATTTTCTTTGCTCAATATCTTCATCATTCAATGGTCTTACAATTATTTTTAAAGATTTAATTTCAGAAATTTCAGGTGTTTCTTCTTTGGTTTCTTTTTTTTCTACTTTAAAATCCTCTGAAGTTTCAAGCCTTCCTAGTTTAATTTTTTTAGTAATCTCTCTTTTATTTCTCCAGATTTTAACATCTACAGTTTTACCAACTTCTGTTTGCGCAACAATTATTGGCAATTCTTTCATCTCTTTAATTTTAGTATTATTAAACTCTAATATAATGTCTCCTGCTTTAATTCCTGCTTTGTCAGATGGGCTATTTTCTGCAACACTAGCAACTAATGCTCCTCTAGGTTCATCTAATTTTTCAACTTCAGCAATTTCTTCAGAAACTACTTGAATTCTAACGCCCAGCCATCCTCTTTTAGTTTCACCAAATTCTATTAATTGATTTACAACTCTTTTTGCATCGTTAGATGGTATTGAAAAACCTATCCCAATAGAGCCACCTTTACCCAAAATTGCTGTGTTAATTCCAATTACATCACCATTCATATCAAATAAAGGTCCGCCTGAGTTTCCTGAGTTTATTGATGCATCAGTTTGAATGTAATCTTCATAACGAGACAGTCCGATTGATCTATTTCTTGCTGATATTATTCCTGCAGTAACCGTTCCTCCTAAGCCAAAGGGATTGCCGATTGCGATAACCCAATCACCAATTCTCGCTTGATCAGAATTTCCAAATTTAACTGGTGTAAATTTTTCTTTTGAGTCTATTTGAAGGACTGCAATATCAGATAAGGGATCAGCACCAACAACCGTTGCTTTATACTCTTTATCACCATCAACTCGAACTAAAATATCTTCTGCATTTTGAATAACATGATTGTTAGTGATTACAATTCCACTCTCTTCTATTATAAATCCTGAACCAAGTGCAGCAGACTTCCTTGTTTGAGGTGTTCCAAATTCTTTAAACATATCTTCAAAAGGTGATCCTGGGGGAAACTGAAAACCAGGAAATGGATTTGAATTTGTAGTAATTGTTGTCGTTGTAGAAATATTTACAACAGATGGCATTAATTTTTCTGCCAGATCCGCAAATGATGCTGGTGCGTCTTTTGCTAATACTTGTGATGCAAAACTTATTGCAAAAAATATAATAAATAATTTTTTAATTCTGTTCATTTTAACTTTTTATATACCAAATAATTATAAAACCGATAACTGCAAAAATTAACCCACCACTTCTTAATTGTGAATCTTTTATCATCTCCATTTTTTTTAACATACTTTTCATTTTTGATGGAAATAAGGCATATAAAATTCCTTCTATAAAAAGAAAAAGTCCAAAAGCTATAATTAGCTCTTTCATTATTTTAGATTAATTTTTAGGTTTTATGTTACCAAAAAATTTAAAGAATTCACTGTCAGGTGATAAAATTAAAGATGTCTGTCCACCAATTAAAGCAGTTTCATAGGCTTGCATCGCTCTGTAGAAAGCAAAAAATTCTGCATCTCTTCCAAAGGCTTCTGCAAAGATCTTATTTCTTTCACCATCACCTTGACCCTTCATGATTTCAGATTCTTTATTAGCATTTGCTAAAATTACAGAAACATCTTTGTCTGCAGTTGAAGTAATTGTAACTGCCATCTCAGCACCTTTTGCTCTAAATTCTTTTGCTTCTCTTTCCCTTTCAGTCTGCATTCTTCTATAAATTGCATCACTGTTTGCTTGTGGAAGGTCCGCTCTTTTAATTCTAACATCTACTATTTTAATTCCAAAACTTTCAGCTTCAGTATTTACACCTTCTTGTATTAAAGCCATTTGTTTAGTTCTGTCTTTTGAAAGCAAAGTTTGTAATTCTTGCTGACCTAATACATTTCTCAGTCTTGAGTTAATAATTGTTGCTAGTCTTGATCTTGCAACTCTTTCATTGCCAACTGAAATATAAAATTTTAAAGGGTCTACAATTCTAAATCTTGCAAATGCATCAACAATTAAACGTTTTTGATCTGACGCAATAACTTCTTCTGGTGGTGTATCTAAATTTAAAATTCTTGTATCTAGAAAAACAACGTTTTGAATAAAAGGAATTTTAAAATTTAAACCTGGTTTTGTAATAATTCTTTTAGGATCACCAAATTGAAGAACAATCGCTTGGTTTGTCTCTTTAACTATAAACATAGATAGAAACGCTAATGCTCCTATTGCAATAATTATTGGTAATAAAATTTTTTGTACTTTCATTAGTTACTTGCCTTTTTTTTACCTAGCTCTGGTAATGGTAAATACGGCACCACACCTGAACCTGCATTTTTTTCTATAATTACTTTATCAATATCAGCTAAAACTTTTTCCATTGTCTCTAAGTACATTCTTTCTTGTGTGACTTCTTTTGCTTTTGCATACTCTTCATAGATAGATACGAATCTGCTAGCTTCACCTTCTGCTTGAGCAACCACTTGTTGTTTATAAGCTTCAGCTGCTTGCATAATTTTTGCAGCTTCTCCTCTAGCTCTTGGGATCACATCGTTTGCATAAGCTTCAGCTTCATTTTTTGATCTTTCCATATCCGCTCTTGCAGCTTGCACGTCTCTAAAAGAATCAATTACTTGATTAGGCGGATCAGCTTTTTGCGTTTGTACTTGAGTTACTTGAATACCACTATTGTATTCATCTAATATCTTTTGAATAATTTCTTGTGTTTCAATTTCAATTTTAGCTCTTCCTTCAGTTAAAATTGATTGAATATTACTTTTAGCAACAACTTCTCTCATTGCAGTTTCTGCAGCAGCTTTCACTGTGCTTTCTGGGTCTTGGACCTCAAATAAGAATTTTCCTGCATCTTTAATTATCCAGAATACTGAAAAATCGATATTAACTATATTTTCATCTCCTGTTAACATTAAACTTTCTTGAGGGATGTCTGCCACTCCTCCACCTTGTGAAAAGCCACTTTCTCTTTCAGATCTAAAACCAATATCCATTCTATTAACTTTTGTAACTTTTGGTGTTTCAACAGCCTCTACTGGAAAAGGAATATGATAATTTAATCCTGGTTGTGTAGTTTTAATAAACTTACCAAATCTAAGAACAACACCTTGTTCATCTGGAAGTACTCTATATAGGCCACTTGCTAACCATACGAAGGCTAAAATAATTAGAACTAATATAATTGGTTTTCCTCCTGATGAGCTTCCACCAGGTAAAAATTTATTTATTTTACTTTGAATATCTCTAATAATTGCATCTACATCAGGTGGTGTAGGTCCTTTTCCCGAACCATTTCCTCCTCCTGGAGGTGTTCCCCATGGGCTTCCGCCTCTACCTTGAAAATCGTCTGACATATGACAAAGTATATAATGTCTTTCTCGCAAAAAACAAGTAATGATAAAAATATGACAGATAAAAAGCCAGAACTAAGTGACGCAATGAAAAAAAAACTGGAACCTAGAAAGTTCACAAAGAACCCAATTTTAGGAACAAAATTTACAATAGCTGTTTCAAGTGCAAAAGGAGGAGTTGGAAAATCAACTTTTGCAACGAACCTTGCTTTAGCATTAAAACAAATTGGCTGCAAAGTTGGTTTACTTGATGCTGACATTTATGGTCCATCAATTCCAAAAATGTTTGATATTAATGAAAAGCCAAAAAGCGATGGTCAAACCTTAACTCCAATTACAAAATATGACATTCAATGTATGTCCATTGGTTTTCTTGCAGATCAACAAACTCCAATGATTTGGCGTGGACCTATGGTTACTAGTGCAATTAAAACATTTACACAAAAAGTTGGTTGGAAAGATTTAGATTTTATCATTGTTGATATGCCTCCCGGAACTGGAGATACCCAATTAACTTTTTCTCAAGAAATTAAGATGGATGGAGCAATCATTGTCTCAACTCCTCAAGAAGTGGCACTCCTTGATGTTAAAAGAGGGATTAAAATGTTTGACAAGCTTGGAGTTAAAATCTTGGGTTTAGTTGATAACATGAGCTATTTCACTGGCGATGATGGTAAAAAATATAAAATATTTGGTGAAGGTGGGGTTAAGCGAACTGCGGAAGAATTTGAAAAAGAATTTTTAGGAGAAATTCCAATAAATCCTGAGGTTGGAAAATGTGGAGATGAAGGAAAGCCAATTGTTGAAGCAAATCCTGAACACGAAATTTCTAAAATATATTTAGACTTTGCTAGAAAAATTAAATCAATTTATCTTTAAGATCAAAAGAAACCATAAGTTCATTCCATTCTCTTTTGGACAAGCCTGAACTATCTGGATTAACATCCTCACCTTTAATAAGTTTTTGGATGATAATTTTTCCTTTAGCCGAAACTTCTGTGCCCCCTACTCTATAATCCATGAACGCATCATAAGTTATGGGCACCCATTTCTTAACAGTATCCAACATGATGTCGGCATAAACTCTTATTTCATACTGAGCATGACTATCAGCTCTTAATCTTAAAAAATTCATTAAGTTTAATAAATCAGTTTTCCAATACCACTGGGTATAAGTGTTTAATGTTAAATTCATTCTTGCAAGCTCTCTTGCTAACCCTTTTTTATTTTCATCAATCGTTGATCCATCAAATCTTTGATTGAGCATCATCTCATAATTATCATAAGTTTGTTCAGCATCATTTTTTAAAAGTTCTAAAACTTCTTTTGCTTGTTCACCTTCAATAACATCACCTCTACCTTGTCTGTTGCTTGAAGATTGAGCTGCTAAATTTTCTGCAGATGGCAAATAAAATTCTTTATCTAAAATTGAATACCTAGCTGAGTACTCATTAACATTTGCTGTTCTATGTCTTATCCATTGACGAGCAATAAAAATTGGAAGCTTCACATGATATTTGATTTCACACATTTCAAATGGAGTGCTGTGCCAATGTCTCATTAAATATTTAATTAAACCTGCATCTGTTGAAACTTGTTTGGTTCCTTTTCCATATGAAACTCTAGCTGACTGAACAATTGAAGTGTCATCTCCCATGTAATCAATAACTCTTACAAAACCATGGTCTAATGCTGGCATTGCCTCATACAGAATATTTTCAAGCGCTGGGGCAGTAACCCTTTTTGTTTGATTTTGCTGACCTTGTTGATCTTTGATCTCTTGTGATTGTTCTTTAGTTAATTTCATGATTTTTATTGAATCTCTCTCAAATGCTTTTATAGTAATAGTGTTGGCTTGCCAACTACGACGATAAACGAATTTCGTAATAACCATTACGGACGTGGGGGCAGTACCCACCACCTCCACCATTTACAACTTACGGGGGTGAAATAGGATCGACGGGTGACTAAAGGCTATTCTTTCGTTCGGGATTGTTCCACCGTAACGGGCTAAACTTTAAATGCTGACGAAAGTTACGCACTTGCTGCATAATTAACTTAGGTTAATTATAGAAGCACGGTCTGGGGCACCGGGTAACAGAACGCCCCTACTAGTTTACAAATTTAGTTAGATCAGGTTTAAAATATTTAGGGCCCTTCATAACTTTTCCAGATTCGTTATAAATTGGTTTACCGTCTTCACCTAACTTACTCATATTTGAGTTTTGCACTTCCTCAAAGCACTTATCAAGATCAATACCAAACGCATGTCCAGCTCCATACGTTACATACAATATGTCTGTTAAAGCATCTGCAACTTCTAAAAGATCTTTATTTTCCATTGCTTCTTTAAGCTCTTCTAATTCCTCTTTTATTAAATCATATCTAAGACCATTGATCTTATCAGTGCTAAAAGATGGCTTAGTTTTGACTTCTTGACCAAAGGTTTCCATAAAAGTTTTTACTTTGTTAAAATTTGACATTTAGCTCCTGTAAGTTTTTAATAATTAATATATAAGTATATTAAATTACTAATTATATATTAATCAATGAAATTAAGAAAAGAGTTTGACAGTATTGGAAGCATCAACGTACCTAGTGATAAGTATTGGGGCGCATCAACTCAAAGATCTAATAAGTTTTTTAATATTGGAAAAATTTTAGTTAATATTTCTATAATAAAATCTATTGCGATCATTAAAAGATCTGCTGCTTTAGTGCATTATAAAGAAAAGCAAATAAATAAAAAAATTACTAATTCAATAATTAAAGCTTCAGATGAAGTTATAAAAGGAAAATTAGATGAAAATTTTCCTTTAAAGGTTTGGCAAACAGGATCTGGCACACAAACTAATATGAATGTTAATGAGGTAATTGCAAACAGAGCAATTGAAATCTTGGGTGGAAAAAAAGGTTCAAAAAAACCAGTTCACCCAAATGATCATGTAAATAAATCTCAATCAACAAATGATGTTTTTCCAACAGCTATGCATATATCTGTTGCTCAAGAGACTATATCAAAACTATTACCTAGTTTAAAAATTTTAGAAAAAGAGTTAGCAAAAAAATCTAAAGAATTTAAAAATATTATTAAAATTGGTAGAACCCACTTACAAGATGCAACACCATTATCACTTGGGCAAGAATTTTCAGGCTACCAGGTACAGCTAAAAAAATGCATCGAAAGAGTAGAACTTTCACTTAAAGAAATATATTTTTTAGCGCAAGGTGGGACGGCTGTTGGGACAGGTATTAACTCTAAAAAAGGTTTTGATAAAAAAATCGTTAAAGAGATTGCTAAATATACAAAAATCCCTTTTAAACCAGCTCCAAATAAATTTGCAGAACTTGCAGCTCACGACTCTATTGTAAATTTTTCAGGTACACTAAATACTTGTGCTGTTGCATTAATGAAAATATCAAATGATGTGAGATTTTTAGGTTCAGGGCCTCGTGCTGGATATGGTGAATTAATATTGCCAGAAAATGAACCTGGTTCATCTATTATGCCAGGAAAAGTTAACCCTACTCAATGTGAAGCAGTAACAATGGTTTGCGCCAAAGTAATAGGCAATCACACTGGAATTACAATTGCTGGATCGCACGGGCATTTTGAATTGAATGTATTTAAGCCAATGATTGCTCATAATGTACTTCAATCGATAGATCTTATTGCTGATAGTACTAAAAATTTTGCGATTTATTGTGTTAAAGGAATAAAAGCTAACAAGAAAAGAATTAAAGAGCATCTGGATAATTCTTTAATGCTAGTAACAGCACTAGCCCCGCACATTGGATATGATAATGCAGCAAAAATTGCAAAGACTGCTTTAAAAAATGGGACAACACTAAAGTATGAAACTCTTAAAACAGGTCTTGTTGATGAAAAAGATTATGAGAAAATAGTAGATCCTAAAAAAATGATTTACCCATCATAAAGGTTAATTAATTCGTTCAGCAACTTTCTGCTTTTAGTTAAATTATTAGAATTAATATCAATAAAACCTTCGGCTACATTGTTAAATTGAGAACTCACGTCAATATCGTTTATCTTAATATTCTTAAGGTCAATTTGATTACTCAAGAAATCATAAATTATATTTAACTTAAT
>JACLAB010005791.1_pt1 | contig 74009 bp, 73 predicted proteins | sample 8027921 | NCBI WGS metagenome assembly JACLAB01 (sample SAMN15725117, study PRJNA655200) | protist metagenome | isolation source: fluorescence activated cell sorting (FACS) single amplified genomes of... | place: USA: West Boothbay Harbor, Gulf of Maine | collected 2000-07-19 | reverse complement strand
AAAATCGTGATATTCCGCAAGCGTCCCAATCTGACGCTTTGCCGCTTTCATCAGGCAAAAAGACTGCGCGAAAATACCCAAGTTTATGCGAGTGTTTCGGCATTTGCCAAGATCGAACGCCAGATTATAGGCAGTCAAAACAGGGGCATATTGAGCATTGACGCGCACCAACCATTGATTGATTAATGCAGGTGACGCTATAGAACGCTCGCCAGTGTCTAGCATAGAATAATAATCCTTTTCTCTGCGTTTTGCGGATTGCTCAGACCATAAGGCAGAATCTGGGGCGGTAGCATCCGCAAACAATGGCATTTTGCCAAAGTGCCCTAGAACCATCGCGCCAAAGCGTTCGACAATCTCGCCCTGCTTGGTTACGATTACCGCGCCAAAATCAGCAACGGTTTGTTTTTTGGTTGTTTCAGTGTCTACGATCAAATAAAAATGTCTCATGGTTTAAGCCTTCCTTTTAAGTTTAGAATTTAATTGTACAGCATTTTTTGCTCGAATGCCAAGCTTTTCTGCCATATTTAAAACGCCCTGATTATCATCGTAAAATGTAGCGTTACGAGTCCAACGCGCAAAGGGTATTTTTAGATCAGCGAATAACGCCAACAGTTTTTGCCGTTTCATTTCAGCATCGCCACGATTATCACCAAGAGCGCGAGACAAAATAAAATGCGCCTTGATCCCATGATCCGCAAGAAATACATGATCCCAAACACCCAACACGCGAGCGGTACAGATGATAACAATATCGCCCTGCCGATAGTTGGAGCGCATCAACCGCGCCAGTGGTAGCAATGAATCGCGTTCGATGTTCTCGCGTGTATTGTCAGCGATCCATTTCGGCAGATCAATATCACCGTTTTCTAGTGTGCTGTAACGGTGGCTTGAATCGATTACCGTACCATCTAAATCCCAAATCTTATATCTATTCATTTTTATTTCCTAATCAGTGAAAGTGTGAAGCCTATTATACTGCAAAGGTTAAGCGTTAGCAAGTTATAAGTTTCGTTCGAGTATGCCTGAATCGTTAGCAGTGAAAGCCCAACGATGGCCATTTTTAAGCCTAGTGGCTTAGTCATTTTAAACGATGCGCCAACCATAGTTGCCGCGCCTATCCATCCAATAATTTCTATCATATAATAAACCTCAGTAGTTAAGCCCTGATTATACAGGGCTCAACCTGTTAATGTCAACCGATATTTTGCATTAGTTTATTCAATGCCGCGCCTGTGGATTTCTCCAAGCCATCGCATGAATCCATATCGAGAGCCTTACAAATAGCCTCGACCATTTCGACCTTAGAGATGGCCGCTTTCTTTTTGGCAGGGGCTGGCTTGCTGATATAGTCGAAGCCTTCACGCTTGCATTTTGCAATGATAGAGCGAACGCCTCGATCCAGTTGCAAGCCAAGCTCTTGAGCCTTAGCATAGTCGATAGGTTGGGCGGCTTCAAGAACCGCGACCATTTCGGGAGTGTAGTTTACATTAGTCATATTAAGTACCTTTTCTAGTTGTTGTATGCTTGATTGCATGGGTAGGATTTTACAGCGTCTTACCGCATTTGTCAACAGTTTTTTTAAATTAATTTTAAAGAAACCGAATGATTTGGTCGGCCGCAATGACGCAACCGATGAGTGAAAACAAGGCAAGAATCGTGCCAAGAAAAAAGCCGCCTAGCATAGACGTAACAAGCGCGACAACAGAAACGAGCGAGAGAATCAGCAGGCAGATCAGAGTTAAAATATTCATAGCAATTCCTTAGTGGGTATGTGTACATAATACAGGAACCAAAAATAATTGCAACCCCTTGCTTAGAATAAAAAAGCATAAGGGAGGGGGCGGTTAGACGACTTGGTTATAAGCCGCTCGCCCAGGCTCCCCTTCACGTACTACTTTGTAAAAAGTCATAATACCAAAAGGGTGTATACCTTATTCCAACTTAAAAAAAATTCTTGACAAGTTATAAAAAGTGATCTATAATTGCACAATATTCACAAGAATTCCAAAGGAGGAATATAACATGAAAAAATTGATCGCGATTACACTACTTATCACCCCCACCCTTCAAGCTGCCCCCTACCTGGAGTACAAATACAAGTCTTTACTTGAAGACCCTACCACAAAGACTTCTTCATTTACACGAGTTGGATACAAGTTCTCAAAAAATTATTATTTGGAAGTTGGAAAGGACAATGCCGAAGCTGGCTATAAGTTTAAAAAAGGCAACTTCACCCTAAAAGGGAAACTGGAGAGCACGAAAGATTTTAGCAAAAACGGGCTGGAGACTGAAATACGATATACCTTTCAAAAATAATGCTTGACAAACTTGTCGAGTTATTGTATAATTGCGAGATGTTCACAAAACCTAATCGGAGGTACTACATGACAAGAAAATACTCAATCTGGCCCACTACTAAGAAAGGTCAATTTTTTGACGTCTGGATATAATAAACTATGGCTATAACAATTACTTGGACAGGTACCCTCGTTACAGACAACCACTACAAAGTAGGTGAGTGGTACACTGACGGTGTCTTATCTGGATATATTCAAACTCCTACAGATCCAGATTTTAACCAACTTACGCCCGATGAAACTCTCATAGTTATGTTAGAGCCAAAGGAATACTAATGGCTATACTTCAAACAAAATATGTAGATGTAGGTGTCTATACAATATATGGTACTACCATAACGGGATTCATTTCTACAGGTAGTATTTCTAATACGCAAAACGGTAGCTCAGATGTAAACTTGGATAGTGTTTTTTCAGGTGCAGATATTACATCTTTTTACCATAGTACCACCTCTGGTCAAGGCCTCAACCTTAGTTTATCAGGAAATCGAGCAAACGGTACTTTTGATACCTTAAAAATAGGTGGAGTTAGTTTCGCAAGAACCGCAGCAACGTATAGTTATAATAGTAGTAATAATAGAACTACTTGGACTTGGAGTTCTGTATCTTCCTCGCCTTTTGGAAATACTGTCGGTGCTGACAAGATAGTAACTTGGGAAACTACAAGTACGGGCTCTGCTCCTGTAATATCAGGTGTATCAAATAATAATGCAGCAGCTCCAACCGTTACTGCGTCTATAAGTCTTTCTTCAACTGGTTCGGGAGGTACTTTACAGTACGCACAGACTACTTCTAATTCAGCTCCTAGTTCGGGGTGGTCGTCTGCAGCCGCCTTTTCTCACCCTAGAGGTGCTACAAGATATTACTGGGCAAGACAAAGCTCTAGCTTAGTAAGTAGTTCTGTTTCTCATTCGGTAGGCTATTTAACAGGCGACGATGGTTTTTCAAAAACCAGCCCTACTATTACTTCCAGTGCTTCGAGTGCGACAACAACCATACAATATGCCACCGCGGGAGAAACTCTTGCAATCCGAGTAGACGGTCAATCTACCAATTTAGTAACAGCGGCAGTAGCTAGTAGTTCGTCATCACAAAACATCTCTTTTTCTAGTTCGTTACCTTCAGCGGGTAGTTCTGAAACATATAGATTCTTTGTAAGAAGACCTACAAGTACGGGCGGAGACGGAACTACTTTTGTAGATACTGGATTAACTTTTACAGTAACTCGTGCTGCGGCAGCACCTGCAGCTCCTACAAACTTGAGTTTTGTTACGCTCACTACCGCATCTAACTTAACTAATGTACTGCCTACTGCCTCAGGCGGTGGAACAGGTACTTTAAAAGTTAGTGCTGACGGCATTACTTGGTATGCGAACGGCACCTCTTTCGGAAGTAGGGCTCGAGGAACTGCTCATACTTGGTATGCTCGAGTTGAATCAACCTTAAATAGCAGTAACTACACTGAAGCGCATACTCCTCCTTATCTTTCCCCTGCAACAGGTACTGCTGCGAACGACATCATACTTAGTGGTGCGTCAAGTCATACTGGAAGTATATCCGGCGGTGCTGCCGGAACAGTGTATGAATTTCGCTCAGGAGGCTACACAGGTACTATATTAGCTACCGTAAATGGAAACGGTACCGCAACATGCAGTGGTGGAGCAGGCACTTACTATGTAACTCGTTATAAGACAACAGGTACTGGAGGCTCAGGTACCACAGGACGAACAAACTTAGCAACTTACACAGTTTCAGCTGTTTCTAAACGAACGTTTACAATTCAGATAAACTTTGTTGCTGGGAATAACCAAGACCCTGCCACACTCCTTGGCCCTACAGTTACTGTAGACACGGGGTCTACAACGGGCTCAGTAACAAGCAGTACTAATCCTTTAGAAGTTAGTGTAGGCGATGATGTAATTTGGAAAAGGAGTCATGGCCTAAATACTGTAACAGTTTCTGGGATTAACGTTTTTACTGATAACTCTAACATATCAGTAACACAGGCTGGAGTGACTAGAACCTTATCCAACGGTGCCAACGGCGACGATCAAATGGTAGTTCTGGTTTCAGCAGGAGGCGGGAATGACTCAGACTACTACTATATTGAAAGAGTTGGAGGAATTGATCCACCTTCCGGACTAAGCGCAGGTCTTGGCGGAAATGAAAGCCAAACCGAAACTGTTACTTTAAGTCAATCAACGGCTGGTTCTGGAGGAACTTTAGAATATCTACAAAGATCTGTAACTTCTATGGCTAGTTCTGGCTGGCAAACAAGCAATCAGTTCAGTCAAACACGAAACACTACAAGATACTATTGGGTTTCTAGAAACAGAAATACCGATTCTTATGAAGGTCCTTTAACAGTAACGGTAAACTATCTCGGAGCAGTAACTACTGGTTACTCTTTCGATACTGCGAGCGGCAATATAGGATACGGAGATGGTGCTCCTGCTATTAGCTTTACTGCTGCCCAAGCAAATCATACAGTTGCTATTTTCGAAGGAAGTACTGCTAGAAGTGCAGCACAGACAGGCGGAACAGACTATAATAATATAGCTACAAATCAGATACCTCCTGCAGGTGGAAGTAACACCTACAACTTAAGAACATTAAGAAATTCTGCTGCAGGTGGAAACCCTTCAGCGTCTTATGTAGCTACAAATGCTAGTACGATAACAATAAAAAGATATCCTCAAACACCTAGCGGTCTAACTACATTTACGGATGGCGGAACTGAAGCAGCATCAGGTACGTTTACTATAGCAGTAGGCAGTCTGGGCGGAGCCTCGTCTACTACAATCACTCTTAGTAGTAATTATACCACTAATGCTGTTGCAAATGGGAGTGCTATAGCTAGTGTGGTTAGAGCAGGGGATATTGTGTATGCTCGAAATACTGGAGCTAACGGTCTAACAGCGAGTGCAGCAATTGCTACACCTGCTACTTATTTAGACCCTAAACCTTTTAGCTATTCTACTCCTGCTACTATTTCTTATACCGCTACCTCTCATGTTTTAACTATCACTGGTGCAGATCCTGACCATACTTATGGATGGGGTATAGGAGTAGTAGGAAAAGGAACACGTACATATACTGATTCTTCTACGATAACTATTTCTTCGAACAGTGCGTTACCTCAAGCAGGAGAACAAAACAATTATGTAGTTTCCGTAAGAAGAGGTACCGCTTCAGGAGGACAAAATAATCTTGTTTCCCAAACAACACCTGTAAATGTAAAAAGGTACCCTCAACAACCTAGTGGCATAACTACATTTACGGATGGCGGAACTGAAGCAGCATCAGGTACGTTTACTATAGCAGTAGGTAACTTAGATGGAGCCTCCTCCACTACAATCACTCTTAGTAGTAATTATACCACTAATGCTGTTGCAAATGGGAGTGCTATAGCTAGTGTAGTTAGAGCAGGAGATATTATATATGCTCGAAATACTGGATCTAACGGTCTAACAGCGAGTGCAGCAATTGCTACACCCGCTACTTACCTACTTCCAAACACCCCTAGTCTTCCAGCTATTAGTAATGACTACAACACGGCTAGTCATCTATTTAATATTGCCGATGTACCTACAACTGTTTACTATGAAGTACGGACAGGAGGTTATACTGGAACGCAAAGAGGTGCAGCAACCACTGGAGGTGGAGGCTCTACAAAAAATATAACTGTTACTCAAATTAATACGGGACCTGATACCGTAATCTACTATGTGAGAGGCTACCGACCAACAACAGCAGGAGGCGACGGTGGCTGGGATAATTTAGGTACCTACACAGTAACAGAAGGAGAAGAAGCTATAAGCCCTCCTACAGGACTAACTATGGCTAATAATAATGCTAGCGCAGACGAGGTCCAAGTAACTTGTAGTCTTTCCGTAAGCGGTTCTGGAGGAACCTTAGAGTATGCGAGAAACAATAGTGCCGGAAGTGCTCCAGCCGCCTCTTTGTGGCAAACCAGCAATCTTTTTCAACAGGAAAGAGGTACCACAAGATATTACTGGGCTTCTAGAGATAGAGGACAAACGGGGGCTAGCGCAGGGAACAATAATACAAATAAAGAGCATGTTGTAGGGTATATATCCCCGGACTTAGAAGTATCTGCTGTTGGAGACGCGATTACCTCTACAGCTACCTCGGCTTCTGTTACTGTAAACGATGTAACTTCTGGAGAAACCTACGCAGTAAGAGTAAACAATGGAAGCACAAACCTAGCGACCGCGACAGCGTCAAGTACGAGTGTTACTATTGGTCCCTTCACAGGTAGCTTGCCTACTACGGGAAACTCCACAACTTATGAAATCTTCTCTTTTAGGCCTGATACTTTAGGAGGTTCTGAAACTTATGTGGCGACAGATGATACTTTCACAATTACTCGAGCCGCCGCCGGTGGCAGTACTGGAGGAGGTAGTACAGGAAGCTCCTCTTATGGAGTTGAGATTTATAATGCTTCATCACAGCCAACTTGGGGAACAGGTTTTAGATCTACAAATATAGTAGCAAGAGGTACTGTAACGCTCACAGCAGCCGCCACAACTACAGTTACTAATATAGAGGATATAACTTTGACAAACACAGATAAAATAGCGTTAATAGTATCAGGCCCAGGAACACAGTGGGTGACTATTACTAGGGGTACCGGAGGTTTTAGCATATACAACCCTTCTACTTCTAGTAGGGACGTAGGTTATACTGTTGTGAGGTACGGCTAATGGCATATGGACTTCAAATAACAGGAGGAACTAATAATGATATCCTTATTAGTGACTCGCAAAAAGCATTTACTAGTACCTACACTGCTACAATAGGCTCCGGAACGAGTACTTCAGATACTTTTGATTCTAGAACGGACTTATGTTTTTTTAAATATACTCCTGCAGCCAACTCTTATAAAGCTATCTACCAACTTCTGTACAATAATAGCTTTGCAGGAAACTCCGGAGGCAGTCCTGATAATAAACTGTACTTTGTAGATCATTACGCCAGCTTAGGGACTACAGTTTCGACAATATCTGTAGATTATGTACATTTAAAACCTGTTGATACTGCTACTATCCCAAACACGGGGTATGGTATTCAAATTAAGAACAGTGGAGGAGATGCACAGTTTGACTCAAGAATTCATACGGGCGTTGAAAACAGCTTATATATAGATGCTGTGTTCGAGAGGGGCAGCCGTTTTGGCAATCCCTTTCCAAATACAGGACTGTCCATAGTAGGAAGTAGTTTTAGTGATTATTTTCAAGGTCCTATATACAATACTTATAATGGATTTTCAGTTCCAATTAGAATCTGGTATGAACATTTATTATTTACAAAAGACAGCAACTTTGGAGGAAATGGAAGCGGTATATATATGTTTGCTTTCATGCAATCTTTCTTTGGCTTTGGAGGAACTTATTTGGGTAATAATTCTCCATTCATTAGAGCAAAACCCACCATATAAGGAGACTAAACACAATGTCATATTTTGCATATCTTACCTCCGCAGGAGAGATAGAAAGATTACAACTAGAACCTGCAACACATTCCGAAACAGAAACAGATAGGTTTAAGATAATACCAGCTGTTTCTTTCGCAGGATTAACCGGCCATCAGTTTATGGAACAGTATTGGTGGAATGGAACAGCCTGGACCTTCAGAGGAGAAAAACCTAGCGAATTTTCCTCCTGGGACAGCAGTACCTCTAATTGGGCAAAAAACGAACCAATATTAATTGCCGCTATAAAGAACCTTAGAAATATAAAGCTATCAGAATGTGACTGGGTAACTGTATCAGACACCCCTCTTAGCGACTCTCAAGTAAGTGAAGCGCTTACTTATAGACAAACTTTAAGAGACTTACCTTCGGCACTAGATATGTCCTCTATTGACTATATACAGGACGTAACTTGGCCAACAGCACCTGCTTTTATAAATCATTAATCATATAAGTTTCGAAAAATAGTTCTTGACAAAGTTTCCTACCTCGAGTATAATGGAAGAATAAACAAGACTGAACCAACTTACATCAATAGGCTTTACATGAAAAGATTTTTTATTATTTTTGCGCTTCTAGCGGCTGCGTCAGTAAATGCACAGGACGCAATACCAACTGAAGACGTAATAATAACAGATTCGACAACAACGAGCGACATAACGTCAAAAAGTGAAACAACGTTAAAGTCGCCACCACCTTCAGCAATTACTCCGACGATGAATATTTCTAATTCGGATCTTTGTACAGTAGGAGTTGCGGGTGCAGTGCAAACACAGATTCTCGGTATTTCAATGGGTACTACCCATAGGGACATGAACTGTGAAAAGCTGAAGAACGCGAAAACTCTCTATGATATGGGAATGAAGGTAGCGGCTGTGTCGGTAATGTGTCAGGACAAGCGTATATTTGACGCTATGATGATGGCTGGAACACCTTGCCCTTATGACGGTCTTATTGGACCTGATGCAAAGGCGGGCTGGGAAAGTCATACAGAAGTTCAACCTATAGAGGAAGAAGATGAAAACAAGATGGATGAAACAACGAAGGCGACAGGTTGGGCTCTTGGCGGTGTTGCTAGCCTACTCCTCTTACTCTTGCTCTGATATTGTCTACGGACAGGGTAGAACAGAAGCCTACAACTGGGTAATGCAAAACATTCTTCCGCAGCAAGCTGGTCTTACTGTGGGGAATGTTATTTATCGTTATACGGCAGTGAAAAATGCAGAGGACGACATGCTCGTTCATGTACAAAACGAAGACGCTTTGGGCGATGGATACATCTTTCGAGAAACAGATGATTGGTCGGGACTTGAAGGCAACAAAATTTATAAGGTAGTTCCTACTGGCGGAATACCTCTAGAAAGGTGGGGCGCAGGCTCCATAGAAGTAGAAGGCGTAGGAAGCGTATCCGACCCTTCTGTAATTTACACTTATCAGTACGATCCTTGTTTCGACCCTCAATCAGATCCTAGCTGTCCTGACTATCAGACACCTTATGATCCCAGCTTAATACCTGTAGTAGAATTTAACGATCCTTTGCAAGATGAACTCGTCTTAGCGGAAATGGAGCGACAGGCGGAAATAGAGCAAGAAGAAGAGTACGAGCGCAAAATGCGTATTAAGAAAGTAAAGACAAACTTAGAAAAAATGCTTGGAGGACTTAACCGAGGGGCTATGGATAGCCAAGCAGCTTCTCAAGAGGCCGCATTATTTGCAATGAACTATATACCGGTATCTTACACAAGTTCATTAAACGGAGGGGTTTACAAAGATATGCCCATGATACCGGACAGCACAATACCGAAGAATAAAAAAGCAAGGAGGCTTGGGTTAGCTCAACAAAAGAAGCATCAAGAAATGATGCAAGACCAGTACGATAAATAGTTATCGAAGGGTGCTCTTCGCACTAGGAACCTTTAAATTATGAAATTAAAAAATCTTTTATTTTTAATCCCCGTTGCTACGGTATTATCTACCAACGCAGCAGCAAATATCCCCATTAGCGGAACTGTAGAGTCAAAATGTGTAATTATGACAGATACTGACGGACTGTACGGTAACCCCACAGCTGATAAGCTAAGCACTACTGCAGCAGACGGCGGTGTTGTACCCATTATTCGTTATGACATTATTACTGCTTCTGCTTACAAGGCAGTTATTACAACTCCTAGTAGCTTTTCCAGTTCACCTACTCTACCTGATACCGTAGATTGGACTAGTTCTACCACTGTAGGACAAACCTCAGATGCAGGCATGTCAGCGTTTGAATCAGGAAAGGTTGTATATAATAATGGTCATACTACAGAGTTTGATTTGACTATCGCAGGAAGCGTATGGTTTGATGTGTCTTCTGTAGCAGAGTATGGATACGGAAAAGCTTTTCCATCAGGTAACTATACTGCATTAATTACAGCGGAGTGTATTGCTCAATAATGAAAGTCTTCGTACTGGTTTTAGGGTTACTGAGTGGGTATGCAAGTGCTCACCAGTTTACTCCTACCTACCCTGAGTTAAGCCCCTCTCATATGACGGGAGTGTATAAAGCAGAAATGATACTTTTTAATACTCGAAAAGAGATTGAATATTATGCTTTAAATGTTTTTGACAAAGATTGGGCTCCAGTAAGGTTTGCTACTGAAAATAGGTTAGTAAAAATAGATTACGAAGAAAGGAAGTATGTGAACATTTATATCAGCAAAAAGGATGTAAGAGACGCTAGTTATATTTGTTCTAAGTCAAAGATACTGTCGAGTGTAAAGGATACCTCAATAGTAGCATCGAGAATTTGTTCAAAAATAAAGTGAGATGTAGTGAAGTTTCTAATAATACTAATATTAATATTGTGGAGCATGGATAGCAGGGCAGACTCGAGTTCTCTTAATTTGAACTTGCCGAGTACTCCTCAAAGCTATGCTTCGGACAGAATACGAGCAGGAACCTTAGACTGTCAAAATGCTATTGGTTCTTCTACTAACGTGGAATTTGGTGTAGTGGGTTTCATTGATAATGGGTATAATGACCCTTTTGCTTCGACCCAGCAAAACATAAATTATCCACAAGTAAGAACAAACGATATAGGTGTATATGCGCGTATTAATATACCTATTGGTGCTCCTAAAGAAAGAATTAACTGTAATACTCTCTATCAACTCGAACTCGAGAAGAAAAGAATGGAAGTAGCAAAGTTAAAGCAGGAGATTGTAAACTTAAGAAATTTACAGTTTGCTAAAGACGAGGAATAATAATGGCAGAATTTGAATTTGCGGGAATGACTTTTAAAGGTGGCAAAATGGCTATCGTCCTCACCGCTCTTTCTACTTTAGGCGGTGCCAGCTGGGCAGCCTTTGAAATTTACAAAGATTATATGGACATGAAAGAGATCGTGCAGAATATCGATGTTGATGCGATCGAAGCAAGAAATAATGAAATGACAGTAAAACTTGATACAGCCATTGAATATACTCGAGACATCAAATCAGGTTTACGAGACGATATACTTCGTATCGAAAAGCAGGCGGACAGAGCAGAAGATAAAGTACGTGCCTCAGAAGAAAAGGTACGAGAAATGATAGATAGTGCTAGCGAACGCTTCGAAAATAAAAGAGACTCTTTAAAGTCCGATACAGACCGAGGAATGAAGGAACTAGAGGACCGGCTTCAGAAGAAGCTGCAAAGAGCACTCGACAATCCTTTGGCCGAGTAACCTGAGAAAAAAATCTCTTGACAAAACAACCCTAAATGAGTATAATTTGAATCATGGCAAAAGAATTAACCACAATCTCTCCAGAAGGACTTGAAATAGCGAATAGTTATCTTCAGTACGGGAATATACGCGGCGTGTGTGAGTACTTGCAGGTACCCGAAACACAAGTAGTTGAAGTCTTAAACAAAAGAGAAGTAAAGAAGTATATTGATACAGTGTACTTAGACATGGGATACCGAAATAAAAACAACATTGGTTCCTTATTAGATGAAATGATCGCGTCCAAACTAGAAGAAGCCCAGGAGTCTGGTGTATACTCTAGTAAAGACTTGGCAGATTTATTACAGATGGCTCATAAGATGCGTATTGACGAGATCAAAGCTCAGGCGGATCTCGCCAAAGCCGAAGGCAGCAATATCAAAAACCAAACCAATGTACAGATTAATGAAGCTGTTCCCTTTGGGCAAGGTAATTATGGTAAGCTGATGGAAAAACTACTAAATGGAACAGAATGAAGCTCAGAAAAGATTTCTTCAAACGGCAGATCAAGTCGATGAATTAGAGAAAAAACAAGCAATACACGAAGTCCAATGCGAGGAACGTTGGAAGACGTGTTTTCAACGTTTAACAGATGTTGAAAAAGGTTTAATGAGAATAGAGTCCCGTATGTTAGGGATTGGCGGAACAGTTATTTTGTTCCTAGCAGGTGTACTAGTAACTTTACTAAGCACCCACGGATAAGGAAAATACTATGCCAAAAGGAAAAGGAACGTACGGTACAACGGTAGGTCGACCCAAAAAGAAAAAGCCTAAAAAGGGCAAAAAGCGAGGTAAATAGTATGACTGAAATTTATGAGAAAAGAGGTAGATGGTGTTTCAGAGACGCTGATGGAACTTTACGTAAGTTTGCTACAGAGTCTGAGGCAAAAGCATTCTTAGGCTATAAAGAACCCGTGTGTGGCTGTTGGGATTGTAAATGTGAACCTTGTGAGTGTGATAAAGTTTTAGAAGACGTCGAAGACGTAGAGCCGGTTAGTGAGAAAACCGATTGGAACTTAAGCGATGAGAAAAGAGGAAGTGATAAGTAGAGATGAAATTGTAGCAGACTTTACAGAAAAGTGGGAGTATAGGTATGATTCTGAGCAATATGGCATGGCCGACGCTTGGAAGATTATTTACTCAGAAAATGAAAAAGGTAAGTTTGTAGGCGATTGTGAAGATTACTCTTTATCTATTCTTTATAGACTCTGTGGCAGAAGCCATCTTAAAATGTGGTGGATGCTCATTACACACCAAGCAGGTATTTGTTGTGTAGGGCCCAGTAAGTGGAAAATCTCTCATGCAGTACTGCGTTATAAAGGCGAGTACGTTGATAACTGGACTCGTAAGTTTGGTAGTAGAGCAGAGATTGAAAAAAATCATACTTTCCATGCTATTTACGGACATGGCTGGGCATATTTCACTGCAATCAAGATGATAGTAAGTAAAATTACACGTCTTGTCAAGGGGACATAATAATGGCTGTCAAGAAAAGAAAGGCAGCTAAAAAGAAAAAGCCTGTTCCGACAAACAAGCGTTTGTACTCAGCCGTAAAAAGTGCCGTAAAAAGAAAGTTTAAAGTCTACCCTTCAGCATACGCAAATGCGTTTTTAGTAAAAGAATATAAACGCAGAGGCGGTAAGTACCGAATGGGAGTCAAAAAATGAGTCTCAAGAAATGGTTCAAAGAAGAGTGGGTAGATATCTCCCGTCCAAAGAAAGGAGGAGGCTACGCAAAGTGTGGGAGAGGCAAAGCAAAAAGCAGCAAGTACCCAAAGTGTGTGCCTAAAGCAAAAGCAGCCCGTATGACTGCAGCACAGAAAAAATCTGCAATAAGTCGTAAAAGAAAAGCAGGCAACCCTGGTGGCAAACCAACCATGGTTAAGACTTTCGTCAAGAAAAAGCGTAAAGCTAGAATGCGACGAGGTTAGGAAAAAACTATGGCAGTAAAGAAAAAGAAAAAAGACTCAAGACTTACTAGAGCAAAAGTATCAGGCTATAACAAGCCTAAGCGCACTCCCGGACACGCAAAAAAGTCTCATATTGTAGTAGCCAAAGTAGGCACTAAAGTGAAGACAATAAGGTTTGGCCAGCAGGGAGCTTCAACGGCAGGGAAGCCGAAGGCCGGTGAGTCCGCAGCGATGAAAGCAAAACGTAAGTCTTTCAAAGCGCGACACGCCAAGAATATCGCTAAAGGCAAAATGTCGGCAGCATATTGGGCGGATAAAGTAAAATGGTAGACGAAAAAACAGGGTTTCATCCAGCAGACACAAACGGGGACGGAGAAGTATCCGAAACTGAAAAAGAAATGTATCTAGAATTCAAACGTAGAGAGCTGGAAGACAAAGATGCTCAAAGAGATGCTATTCGTAAGATGGCTTGGTTTTCTTTAGTTGGTCTTTTATTGTATCCTTTTGGTATTTTCTTAACCTCTTTGTTTGGTTTAGATCAAGCAGCAAATTTAATTGCTGACATTGCACCGACCTATTTTGCTTCTATAGCAGTCTTAGTATCGGCCTTCTTCGCCGCGGATGCAGTAGGAGGAAAGAAATAATGGAGATGTTACTTGATTTAGCAATGACTTTTTGGCAGTGGACAGTACTTGGTGTCCTAGTAATTATTGGATACGTAGTAAACAAGTTTGACAAAGAGGAAGAAGATTTAATACAGTTTAAGTACCCTGATATGCCTAAGATGCAACCAGTACCTATTGCAACGAAAGACAAAGGTTTTTTCAAGGGTATACTTATGTGGTTAATGGGAAGTCGCAAGTGGGTAATTTGTGAAGACTTTCATTATAGCTTAAATGGTGTAGAGTACAAAGTTCCTAAAGGTTTTGAATTTGATGGTGCTTCTGTACCTAAGTTCCTAGCTACTTTCTTATCTCCTGTTGGAGTACTGCTCATGGGAGGCTTAGTACATGACTACGGTTATAAGTATGCTACTCTTATGAAGAAAGATGGAACTGATATTGGATACAGAGATCAAAAGCATATGGACGGGTTGTTCCGTGATATTTGCATCGAAGTTAATGGTTTTAAAGTATTAAACTACCTCGCATACTGGACACTGCGTCTTGCAGGTTTCGTAGCTTGGAACGGTCATAAGAAGAGAGGTACACAACATGAAGTATCTTAAGTTACTAGTAAAAGAGCGCACATCTTGGGATGGTGCAATGCTTATTGGAATCTGCGGTTCAGTAATACTGTTCGGGGGTTTAGCAAAAATGATGGCCTGGATTGGTTTAGGCTATGGAATCTGGACACTACTGAAAAAAGAAGATTAATATGGCAGTTGAAGTAAGTCGCAGAGATATAATCTCTGAAGAAATAGTTGAATTAGGGTCTGAGGCAAAGTTCCTTAAACTTCCAATAGGTCCATACTTGAATCTATTGAACGTCAAACCGTTACCATCGCAAGTAGCAATTATTAATGCGATTAACAACCCAAAGTATCGTTTTGTCTCTGCCGCCGTTTCTCGGAGGCAAGGCAAAACATATATAGCTAACATTATTGGACAGCTCGTGTCTTTAGTGCCTGGCTCTAACATTCTTATAATGTCTCCAAACTATGCTTTGTCTCAGATCTCCTTTGATCTACAAAGAAACCTAATTAAACATTTCGACTTAGAAGTAACAAAAGATAATGCAAAAGATAAAGTTATTGAAATATCAAACGGTTCTACAATCCGTATGGGATCGGTTAATCAAGTTGATTCTTGTGTTGGCCGTTCTTACGATCTTATTATTTTTGACGAAGCTGCTTTGGCTGACGGAAAAGATGCGTTCAACGTAGCACTTCGTCCCACACTAGATAAAGAAAACTCTAAAGCACTTTTTATTTCCACTCCACGGGGTCGCAACAACTGGTTCTCGGAGTTCTTCTACAGAGGTTTTTCCGATGAGTTTCAAGAGTGGTGTAGCATACGAGCAACGTACTTGGATAATCCACGAATGTCTCAATCTGATATTGACGAAGCTCGTAAGTCGATGTCAGAAGCAGAATTTAAGCAAGAGTATGAAGCTGACTTTAATACTTACGAAGGTCAGATATGGAAATTTAACTTTGAGACTCAGGTAAAAGACTTGTCTCAATTAGACACCTCGAAGATGGATGTTTTCGCAGGTCTAGACGTAGGATACAAAGATCCTACAGCGTTATGTGTAATTGCATATGACTGGGACGAGGACAAGTACTACATAGTAGATGAATATTTTAACAGCGAGAGAACCACTGAGCAACATGCTATCGAAATACAAAAACTTATTAATCGTTGGGACATTGATTATATTTATATTGACTCAGCTGCTCAACAAACAAGGTTCGATCTCGCGCAGAACTATGACATCTCCACCATTAACGCTAAGAAGTCTGTACTGGACGGAATTGGGCATGTATCAGGCGTCGTTGAGAATGACAAACTTTACGTTGATCAGGAATGCAAACAATCCCTGGCCTGTCTAGATGCTTATCAGTGGGATCCAAACCCTAATCTTGTAAAGGAAAAACCGAAGCACAACATGGCTTCGCATATGGCAGATGGTCTGCGCTACGGACTTTACTCATTTCAGACCGCAAACATATCCTTCTAGCGATACCTAATCAAAAATAGTTATTGACAAGTTACCCTAAACTCGATATAATTCTTTAGATAAAAATTGAGGAATTAATGGAAAATGCCTAAGTTAAAACGTGATGTTGTAAAGTATGTACGTGATAAGGCAAAGTCTAAGTATGAGAAAGGCACCGCTTGTGAGATTTGCGATGAGACAGAACAGCTTGACTTTCACCATTTTTACAGTTTAACACCATTGTTAAATCAATGGCTAACAAAGAACAGACACAATCCGGAGTACATACAAGCACTTCGGGATGATTTTATAGAAGAGCATCATGCTGAGCTATATGACTACACAGTTACACTGTGTCATACTCACCATTTAAAACTTCACTCAATTTATGGGAAAGACCCTGCGCTAGGAACTGCGAAGAAGCAGATGAAGTGGGTCGAGATTCAAAGAGAAAAACATGGCTTGGTACAATAATATTTTTGGAGCAAAACCCGTAGAAGCTGAGGAAAAGCTAAATCCTGCTCAGTATAATATTGGTAGCAATAAAGTAGAATCCTCAAGAGAGCCTGCGTTTAGTTACGAAAGAGCTTATGAAGACTTAGAGATCGTTAATCGCGGCGTAAATATGATCGTTGATGATGTAGCTGAGATTCATACTTTAGTATCTAGAGAGGGGGCTTTTCGAGGCGTTGTTCCAGGTGTTAAGGCTTCCAAAGTAGAAGTACTTCTTAATAAGTCACCAAACCCTTATCAAGATATTAATAGCTTTAAACGTAATCTTATTACTGATTTTATTATTGATGGTAACATTTTTCTGTACTTCGACGGAGTACACCTCTACCACCTACCAGCTACAGACGTAAAGATTCATGCAGATAAGCAGACGTACATTGAGAAGTTTACAATGTTTGATACTACCTTTAGCCCTGACGAGATTATTCATATCAAAGAAAACTCTTTTCACTCCATTTATCGCGGAGTCCCTCGTTTAAAGCCTGCACTTCGTACTATGGTTCTCATGAAAAATATGAGAGCTTTCCAAGACAACTTCTTTAAGAATGGAGCAGTCCCAGGTTTAGTACTAAAGTCGCCAAATACACTTTCTGAGAAAATCAAAGAACGTATGATGGTTTCTTGGCAAGCACGATACCGTCCAGATGCTGGTGGTCGACGACCTCTCATCTTAGATGGCGGAATCGAAGTAGACTCTATTTCAAATGTAAATTTTAAAGAATTGGATTTTCAAAGTGCAATTTTAGAGAATGAAAAAATTATTTTAAAGGCACTTGGAATCCCTCCAATTTTAATGGATTCTGGTAACAACGCTAACATTCGCCCAAATATGCGACTATATTATCTTGAGACTATACTTCCTATTGTTCGAAAAATTAATTATGGACTCGAAAGATATTTTGGTTTTGAGTTGAGAGAGGATCTTACTAATATCCCGGCTCTACAGCCAGAACTGAGAGACTCCTCCGCATACTATACATCTTTAGTAAACGGAGGAATTATTACCCCTGCAGAAGCACGAAAAGCGTTAGGCTTTGATTTTGTAACGGGTACTGAAGAAATTCGCGTTCCAGCAAATATTGCTGGTTCTGCAACTAACCCCGATGAAGGCGGAAGGCCTGTCGAAGAAGAAGGAGAAGAATAAATGGCAATGCGGCAAAAACAAGCAGTTCTAAATTTAGCACTTAAACACTTTGAAGAGTTTGGGCTGCCTTTAGATATTGACTTCAAGACTTATACAGCTATTATAGGACCTCGTGAAGCAATTCATGCTATGTCTGTTAAAAGAAGTTTCAAAGCATGGAAGTATCTTTTACACGCTGTTAATATTAACTTGAGTCAACAAGCGCCGAAGCCGGAACCTAAAGTAGTTCCAGCACCTGAGCCAAAACCTGTTACACCCAAAGTACCAAAGCCTGCACCTAAGGCAGCGGTCAAGCCTGCTATTAAACCAGCAGTAAAAAAGGATTAAGATATGAATAAAATCTTTAATCTTACGTCTACTTTCAAGACTCAAGCACAGGAAGATGGTTCTGTAATGATTCGCGGAATGGCAAGTACAGCTGATTTTGATCGCGCGGGTGACTCCATCTCAGTAGAAGCTTGGCAAAAAGGTGGACTAAAGAACTTTGAAAAAAATCCAATTATCTTGTTTAATCATGATTATGACAAGCCAATTGGCCGAGCCACAGGTCTTAAAGCTGGACCCGATGGTTTGGAATTAGAATGTAAGATTAGCAAGTCAGCACCTGCTAATGTTGCCGAACTAGTTAAAGACGGTGTTCTTGGGGCCTTTTCCGTAGGTTTCCGAGTCAAGGATGCTGATTATATTAAGGAAACCGACGGACTTATGATTAAGGACGCTGAGTTGTTTGAGGTATCTGTAGTATCGGTACCGTGCAATCAATCGGCCACTTTTTCGCTCGCGAAGTCTTTTGACTCATCTGATGAGTACGAAGAATTCAAAAAAACTTTCACAAATCGTGTAGATCTAGCAGGTCAGTCTCTGGCTAAGGATGAAGATATTGCTTCTGGAATAGCTAGTGACCACACACCTCAAAGCGCGGAAATTAATTCCGCAGATCAGGAGATCAAGATGGATAATCAAAACATCGACTTGGAAGCTTTTGCAAAGAAGGTAGCTGAAGACACAGCTGCTAAGATTGCTATGAAGCAAGCCGAGCAAAAAGCAGCTGATGAAGCAGAAGCTAAGGCAGTCGCCGAAGCAGAAGTTGAAAAAGCACAGGCTCTAGAAGCCGAAAACATTCGCGTCAAGACTGGCGTAGAAACTGGCGTTGAAGCTCTTATGGCTGACGTTCAAGCTAAGCTTAGCGAAAAAGACGCAAAGATGGACGAAGTAGTTGCCTCTTTCCAGAAAGACTTGGAAGAGAAAAAAGAAGAGATTACTGCTATGCAAAATAGCAAGAAGTCTTTCTCTGACCGTTCAGAAGGCAAAGGCGACCTTTCTAAGTTTGCCAAAGAGTTTATGACTGGTCATATGCTCGGTGTTATGACAGGCAAAGGCTGGAATACTGACTATTCTAAGCAATTGTTTGAAAAAGCCGGCGTTGTATATGCTGGTTCAGGTAATGCTCCTGACATCGCTCAAACCGTTTCTACTCAGATCGAAAAAGAGATCATGATGGAACTTAAGTTGGCACAAGCTTTCCGTGAAATTGCTATTAATTCACAAACTCAAGTATTGCCAATTCAAACCGATGCTCTTCCCGCAACTTGGGGCAGCAATGCAGCAACTAGTGGTAATCTGACTAACCGTCCGCAAGAGAATGCAAATCAGTACAATGCTAATCAAGTAATTTTGAAAGCTACTCGACTTGTTTCAACTACTTTCATGGACAACAACATTGACGAAGAAGTTCTTGTTAACTTGATGCCTATGTTGATTGAAGGTGTTGCACGTGCACACGCTCGCGCAGTAGACGATGCTCTTTTGAACGGTACATCTGGCGGTACTCAAGGCTTTGACGGTCTTGAAGCACTAGCAGGTAGTGTTAAAGTTGACGTTCTTGACGCAAACGCTAGTGGCGGAACTGACCTTGTAGTAACTGCAGCTGAGTTCTTAGCAGCACGTAAGCTTATGGGTAAGTATGGCATGAACGCTTCAGATCTTGTCTATGTTGTGTCTCAGGCTCGTTACTACGATCTACTTGCTGATGCAGCTTTTGCTGACATCACTGACGTAGGTTCTGATATTGCTACTAAGATCACAGGTACTGTTGGAGCAATCTACGGAACTCCTGTAATCGTATCTGACCAGATCGAAGCAGAAGCTGATGGTGCATCTGTAGGCTACGCAGTTAACGTTCGTAACCACGTTGTTCCACGTCTCCGTGGTGTATCGATCGAGCAAGACTACGAAGTAATGAATCAGCGTAACGTAATCGTTGCTAGCCAGTCACTCGGCTTCAACCAGTTACGTCCTAACAACGGTACTACCGATGTATCTGTTGTTGCTCTGAAACGTACTGACGCTTAATACTTAACAGTATAGAAACGAGGGGGAGTTAATCTCCCCTAAGTTTTTACTAATGGACTTATAAATGGCAAACTTAATAGACATAGACGACTACAAAACTTCGGAGAATATCCAAAGTACAAAGGATGATGCCCGTATTTCTTTGTTGATTGCGGCTGTGAGTCAATTAGTAAAAACTTACTGTGGAACAAGTTTAGTAGACTTTTACTCCACTAATAAAGCAGAAGAATTTAATATTAATTGGGCAACTAACTTAGTTCAATTAACAGAAGGACCTATTAACGTAGTAAACTCTGTAGAAGAAAGAGACAACTTTGGAGCAGCTTACACAGCTGTACCTAATACAGAATATTATTTAGATCTCTCTACAGATAGTGTTCATAGAGTGAATACTAGTGGCAGCCCTAAATCGTGGCCTACGGGTCCCGGAGCAGTACGTATTAGTTACACTGCGGGATATGCATCATGCCCTAAAGATTTACAACTAGCAGTAATTGATTTAGTTACTTACTATATGAAAGATGAGCATAAAGCTCGTCAGACAATGGCTGGAGCAAGTATTCAAAACCAGTCTTCTTCTAGTCAACGTGATAACGTAGCGTTCCCAGACCATATTAAACGCGTCTTGGATCTATATAAGAACTTTTAGATGAGTAAGCAGGTTTTTGATAGAAAATTTACAAAGCCTTTGCTTAGAAAACTCGATGCGGAGGCGCGTAAAGCTGTAACTCGTCAAAGAGGGCAGCTCTTAATTTTGGCAGATACGGAGGAGCTAAAAAAAGTAGTAGAAGCTTCCACAGGGCATATACCTAAAAAAGCCCATTTGACAAAAGCATTAAAGGAAGGCCAAAAGCATGCTAAAAAATTACAAAGTAACTTTAAAACAAGAAACAAAAGAAGGTATAATGCAATAGTATCTAAATTGCCCGAAATACGTTTACCACATACGCTACATAAAGATATGTTTATAGTAAGTAGTTTTTCTAGGTCTATTACTACTATTAAAAATACAATGCTAAAAACTTTAGTTGCTGAAGGAGCTATCTCAGATACAGACTCCAAAGAAGTCTCAAAAAACTTGCATAAAGGACACGGAGCAAGAGGTAATGCAGTATCTCAGGTTCAAATAGCTTCTTCAGTGTCTGGACTAGACGCAGCAACTAAGAAACTGCTTTTATACAATGTTGAAGCAGCCTTTAGAAGCGGAGATATAGATAGTATTTCTCACAGGGAAATAAAAAGACTTATTACTGATGGGGAACAAATAGTAACAAAGAAAGGAAAACTTACTGCAAATTATGTCTCTGTTATTGCTTTTCAATCAGGGACGGATAATATAAAAGACTCTACAGAGGAGAAAGCAGTAAAAGCAGTTTTTAGAAAATTTATAGGGGAGCTTACTCCCGAACTTCTAAACATGGAAGGGTCTTCCACCTTAAAAGAAAAAACAGCTGCAGTATTGTTGGAGCCTTTCAAGGGTAAGAAAGGGATTAAAGTTAAAAGCAAACCAGTAGAGCTTAAAACTAAAACTAAAAGTAAAAGTAAAGGTGCAAAAACATCTGCTTCGGTAGTTCTAAGCGCAAAAAGGTTAAAGACAAAGAAGAAAAAGTCGAAAGCAAAATCTTCCGCAGCTTCTCAACCTTTACAGCTAATAGGTTTTATAAATAAAGAACTACCTAATACAGTAAGAAAGAATATGAGAGAGCCCGCTCTTGTAAACAGAACAGGCAGGTTTGCGGAAAGTGTAAAACTTACGGAAGTAATTCAAACACCTCAAGGATATCCAAGTTTTGGTTATACCTATCAAAGAGAGCCTTATCAGGTGTTTGAAGAGGGAAGCTCCGGAAACTGGTCAAACGGAAATAGAGACCCTCGAGACTTAATTGATAAATCTATTCGAGAAATAGCAGCACAGTTTGCAATCGGAAGATTCTACACTAGGAGAGTTTAATGAGCAGAGCATATACAACAAGACGCCTAGGTATTATTACTGCTCTTGTCGAGAAATTAAAACTTATTGACGGAACAGAAAACTTTCTCTCTAACGTTAATAGTAATGTTTCTCCTCGATTAAAATTTTGGGATGAGGTGGAGGAATTTCCTGCAATTCACCTAAATGCGGGCTCCGAGACACGAGAGTATCAAGCCGGTGGATACAAAGACAGATTCCTTAGCGTCACTGTTAGATGTTATGTACAGGCAGAGGATGCAGTAGAGGCTTTGGATGAGTTAATGGAAGACGTCGAAACCGTATTGGAAGAAAACTCTCGGCTAAAGTATATTGACCGTACCAGTACAGATCAATATACACAACAAATCACAATAGTCAGTTTAGATACTGATGAAGGTGTACTTGAACCAATGGGCGTCGGAGAGATGTTACTTGAGGTTCGATACTAGAAAATGCAGGCACGAGCAAACGTTCACGTCCTAGCCTTTTCAAGATAATCATAGGAGAAAATAACTATGTCTACTTTACATTTAAGTCGCGAAGTAAAAGTCTATGTTCAATGGGATGCTCAGATATGGGAAATTCCTGTTCTGGATGGTTTTAGCTTTTCGCAATCAACAAATACCTCAGAGGTAGCTCTGAAAGAAATGGCAAACAGTACTAACGTTAGCCGACGAGGTCGTAAGATTTTTAATGACTCTCTTTCACCTGCAGAGTGGAGCTTCTCTACTTATGCAAGACCTTATGTAGATAATACAAAACATCACGCCATAGAAGAAGTTTTATGGGCAATGATGGTAGGAGCCCCTATTTCTGCCTATACTAGTGAACCGGATTGGTCAACAGCAAGCGGCACAACTGCAAGTCTTGTTACGGGTACTTCCGACCTGCAAGTCAGTTTTGCATCGTCAAATGTTTTAACTATGCCTACTGCGGCTATTTATTTTAAACTTCCTGGTAATGATGGTAGTGGAACCGGCGATATCTGGTATAAACTAGATAAAGCGGCTGTTAACGAATGTGGTTTGGAATTTGACATTGATGGAATTACTACTATCAATTGGTCAGGAATGGCTAGTACTTTGGAGGAGTGTAGTGCTCCAACTGTGAGCACTTTGGAAATTCCCGCAGCAAAACTAGCGCTTACTAGTAATTTTATCCGTAACCGCTTAACTCAGCTTACTCTTAGTTCTGCTGATGGTGCTCCTTTATTGGCAGCAGGTGCTGGAGGTTATAGTCTTGTACTAACAGGTGGAAGTATTACAATTAGTAATAATGTTGAGCACGTAACTCCTGCAAGTTTAGGTATTGTAAATGTTCCTTTAGATCATACTCTAGGTACTAGAACAGTGTCAGGATCTTTCACTTGTTACTTAGACAATGGAGGCACATCAAGTGCTGACCTGTTTGAAGATTTACAGTCTAATAGCGGTAATGTAGCAAACAGCTTCGATCTTAAATTCTTAGTAGGTGGCAGCAATGCTCCTAACATGGAAGTACATTGTGCTAAAGCAATGCTCGAGATACCAAGCCACAGCGTCGAAGACGTAATTAGCATGGAAGTAAATTTCCACGGAATGGGTACTGATATTGCTGCTACAAATGAAGTTACTATTAAGTATATAGGTGCATAAAAAAAGTTCTTGACATAGGAGGTCATTTCGACTATACTATGAAATAGAAAAAGTTAGAAGGGGTTCTTTTTCGAACCCCTTTTTTTTATACGGAGAAACATGGCTAATTTTAATTTCAAAAAAGAAGCGGAGGTTTATATCTATGATACAGCAAGCACAACCTATCATAGATTAGATGTCACTGAAGATTTAAGTTTTAGCCAAACTTTTACGGATAAGACTTATCCGCAAAAAACACTACATGAGCAACATAAGTTACATGATGCGTCAAACATAAAGAAAGCAAACCCTGCTAACTTTGAAATGACAATTCCTATGATTACTCAAAGTACTTTAGATGTAATTTTTGATTTACTTGTTAACTTTAAATCAGGGGAGTATACTTTAAATACATTTGATTTGTATATAAAGTTACCTGATGATATTTATAAACTGGAAAAATGTGTTATAACTAATGGGACATTCATAATTGAGAAATTAGAGAATCTCAAGTTAACCATAGCCGGTGAAGCAACAAAATTAACAAGAGGAGCAACACTTTCTAGTACGCCTTCCAGAGGAACTAGAGACTACCATATGTTAAAGGCTGTCGATGTTTATGTTGACAGTAGCTCACCTCTTAGCAATATCTATAAAATTTCTATGGAGTTACAAAATAGTATTAAGTGGAACCCCTACGAAACGGTCAACGATGCATTGAATATAGGCAATACTCACAATGAGTCTACTACAATGTACCCCTCTAATTTCACACTGGAAAAACGAATCTTATCAGGCTCTGTCGGACAGTATGTTACTGATAGTACTAACAGCAATATTCAGACTTGGAAAATAGGAGTGCCTGTTATAATTAATGCAGGTAATGGAGAAGCCACTCCTAACTTTAAAGGTTTTTCTTTTAAATCAACAAACTGCAGTTTTACTAACAGAAATATTGTTGAAGATGTATTTACGCAATCGTACGATTGGAAAATGAACGAGAATACTACTAATCTTGGTAGTGTAATTAAACTTAACGAACTAGTAACATAAGGAACAATAATGGATTTAAAAAATTTAATGGTAGACACTAAAGCTGTATGGATTGACTTTCCTGGCTTAAAAGGGTTTGAAGTAGAGGTAGCGAACCTTTCTCGTAAAGAGCTAACCGGTCTTCGTAAAAAATGTACAACAACTAAATTTGATAGAAAGACTAGACAGGCGGTCGAAGATTTAGATGAGGAAAAATTTATTACAGAATTTTCACGTTCTGTAATTAAAAACTGGAAAGGTCTTGCGCTCGAGCACTTGGAAACTTTAATTTTAGTAGACATAGAAGGTCAAGACCCTAAATCAGAGCTAGAGTTTACTACTGATAATGCCGAAACTTTAGTTTCTTCTTCTACTGAATTTGATACATGGCTTAATGAGGTGGTCTTTGATCTCGATAACTTTCGTACAGGATCAAAAAACAGAGCTTCTGGAAAAGCTGGAAAAGTACTTCAAAAATAGTGATGCAAAAATGACGCAAGAGCGTTATTTGAAAATGTGTGAACAACTGGGAAAAGAGCCCGATCCGGAGGAAATCCCTCCAAGTCTGGAGGAATTTCCTGAGATAGTGCTACAAGCTATGAGTACTTTTTCTTATTTAGGGGACAGAGTTTATCCTGACATAGGCTATATGGGAAAAGATTTTACAAATTTATCTCATTACTTAGACATTAACGGAATAGAAAATACAGAACTATTCTTAGAGATTCTAACTTATTTAGAATCAAGAGCTATCAAACAATCTCAAGAGGCACTTAAAAGAGATAGGGAAAAGCTAAAGAAGAGAAAAAGCTAGTGGCAGACACAATAACAGTCAAGTTTAAAGTCATGGAAGACGGTAGCTTACAAGCTATTGGTAAAAATGCCGAGAAAGCAGCCGCTGGATTAAAAAAGGCTGGAGCTTCCGCCGATAACTATAGTAAAAAGCAGAAGGGCGTAGCCGGAATATCTTCTAACTCTACTAAAAACTTCTCAAAAATGACTGCAGGAATCACCGATGGTTTAGTACCTGCATATGCTACATTAGCCGCGAACGTATTTGCGTTGACTGCGGCTTTTGGCGTTCTTTCAAGAAATGATGCAATCAGTAAACTAGAAGAGGGGCTGGAGTTTACGGGTAGGGCCGCAGGTAGAAATCTTACTATAGTTGCTGATAAGCTTCAGAAAATCACAGACAATGCTATTTCTGCTGAACAAGCAATGAGAACAACGGCAGTAGGTATCTCAGCAGGGTTTACTGAGACACAAATGGAAGGTCTCGCAAAAGTAGCAAAAGGAGCTGCAATGGCTCTTGGTAGAGATTTAGGAGATGCAATGGATCGTCTTACCAGAGGTGCCGCAAAACTTGAACCAGAAATTCTTGATGAATTGGGTATTATGGTACGTCTTGATGATGCAGTAAGGGATTACGCGCTTGCTGTTAACAAAAGCCATACCGAGCTTACCCAGTTTGAAAGACGTATGGCTTTTACAAATGCAATTATTGCAGATGGAATAGGTAAGTTTTCTGCATTATCAGAAGCACTAGACCCTAGTGCGTATGCTCAATTATCTGCTAGTTTTTCTAATTTAACAAAGTCGTTTATTGAAGGATTAAACACTGTTGCCGGACCTTTCTTAAAGTTTTTAGCAGACACCCCTGTAGCCTTAGCAGGCTTAGCCGCAGCCTTTGGAGCCTCTTTAAGCGGTCAAATGCTGGGAGGTCTTGAAGGAATGGCAAAAAGCTCAGCACGAGCTTCAAAAGCTACTCAAGATTTAGTAGGTCAATCTCTACAAGGGGTAAAAGCACATGAAAAGCTAGGAAAAGCTTTTAACGAAGTAGCAAACGGAGCTACTCGAGAGAAGAAAGACCTAGATCGAATGATGAAAAGTTTAAATATGTCTATTAACATGACCTCTAAAGACATAGTTAAGTTAAAACTTGCTAAAAAAGTTAGAAATGAGTTAACCAAAGAAATTCATTTATACGATATTGCAAATGCAAAAAGCACACATAGTAGTGCTATATCTACTATGCAAACGCACGGGCTTTCTGCCGCAGCAAAGATACAAAAAGAAGCATTTAGACAGCTAGCAGTTGCTCACACTACAGCAACAGCTACTACAACAGGTTTTGCTACTGCAGGGGTTTATGCTCGAACAGTAACTACTGGATTAGCTATGTCGGTTCGTTTCTTAGGTGCAGCCTTTCTTACTGCTATGCCTTATATTGCTGGCATATTAATGGCTTTTTCTTTACTTGCCCCCATATTTAAAAGTCTTTTTGGTGATACCACCAAACTCGGAAAAGCCACAGAGATTAATAATAAAAGATTTAAAGAATTTTCAAAAGTAGCGGCCCAGTACAGCACTACTATTGGACATGCAAAGAACAGCACCGAAGCTTGGATAGCAACCTTAAAACCTGTTGCAGGATTATTAACTGAGATATCTACGGCATTAGATACTGCTCAAGCAGCAGCAGACGCTGACAGAATATTAGTTTTAGCAGAGGCGACAGTTAAGTTAAGCAACGCGCAAAAATCCTATGAAAAATCAAGTAAAGGAGGTGGCCAGTTTGCAGGAGTAGGAGACTCTATAAAGATAATACAAGCTCAAGCAGAGATTGCCAGAGGAGGGGATCTCTCCGAAGAAACTTTGAAAAAATTAGAAGAATCCGCGGTTAAAGGTGCTTCTAGTATTTTAGGAGCTTTTAATACCATGAGCAGTTCTTTAAAAGACTCAGGGGTTGAAGGAAAAGCAGCTTTAGGGGTACTTGAGCGAGCACAGCAAAAAGTATCAGACGCATTCCAAGAGTATGCATCTAGTGATCGAGGACCAGAAGCTTACAATAAACTATCAGATGCTATTAGAGCAGCTGCTAATAATGCATCTTCAGCAGTTAATGCATTTGAAACATTTAATGAGACAGTAAAAAAAGCTAAAGAATTAATAGGAGACCCAACTGCAACATTTGGTGTGTATGCCAAAGAAATTGATAATGTTGGAGAGGCTATAAAGAAAATAAACGCTGTAGGATCAGAAGGTGGGCCCACGGAAGATCAAGCAAAGAAAATTCTTGCGGCTTACGGTAAAGCCGGTAAAAGCGTAGAAAGTCTAGAAAAACTAAAAGCAACTCTTATTGAGATCAATGATAGAACAAAACAAAATGCTATAGACCAGGCTGATTTATTAGTTGGGCAAGCTTTAGGTGTTGATAAATTAAGATATGCTAATGAAGCAGTGAGAGTCGCAACAGAAAAAGCAGATATTATATCACTAGAGATTAGGAAAGTAGCCATATCAGATACTGAAAAAATGTTAGAGCTTCAACTAGCTTTAGCCGCTGCTCACAGAGAAGAAATAAAAGCAATACAAGCTAAATACAATCTTTTAGGTTCAAGAGCTTCTGATTCTGGTATGGGAGCAGGGGCTTCAGCAGCAATATCAGGAGCAGGCGCAATTAAAGCAGCTGAATTGGGAGGCCTTGATGTAAGCGCAGCTAAGCTTGAAGCAGCTAAAAGTACTCTAGCAGGTGTAGCGAAAGATATAGCAGCTATAGGTCCCGAAGGAGAGTTGATGTCTTCTGCTATACAAGGTGCTCTTAATATAGAGACTGCTTTCTCTACCGCTTTCGAAGTCATGGGGGACAAGAGTCTTGATATGTCTACTAGGGTTCAAGCAGGCCTTGGAGCAGCTTCGGCCATGATTTCAAGTCTTGGAGCAATCTCTAAGGCCAGTTCAGATGCGAAAGTAAGAGGGATTGATGCCGAAATAGCCGCAGAAAAGAAAAGAGATGGAAATTCAGCAGCTAGTGCATCCAAAATCAAAGCTTTAGAAGCCAAAAAACTACAAACACAGAAAAAAGCGTTTGAGACAAATAAAAAAATGAAAATGGCTCAAACAGTTATTTCTACTGCTATGGGAGCCATGGCAGCATATAGTTCTGCTATGGAAAGTATTCCTGCTCCCTTTAATATTCCCGTTGCGGTAGCAATGGCAGGCATGGTAGCCGCAATGGGTGCAAAGCAACTTTCTATGATTGCCAGTACTTCTTTCCAAGGCGGAGGCGGTTCAGCTGGAGCAGCTCCTCCCTCTACAGTATCAGTAGGAAACCGAAAAAGTAGCGTAGACATGGCAAAATCTCAAGGGGGCGGTGGTGAGTTAGGATACATGAGAGGGGACCGAGGAACAGGAGGTCCCGAGAACTTTAGACCTGCTTTTTCAGGATACAAGCACAGAGCCTCAGGAGGTTACGTAGTAGGAGAGCAGGGGCCTGAATTGTTTATGCCGGACACTCCAGGACAAATTGTTCCTTCCGGTCAAGGAGACTCTGCTCCCATAAATGCTACAATTAATATTTCTGCAGTCGATTCCGCAGGAGTTCAAGACGTACTTATAAATCAAAGAGGGCATATTATTAGCATGATTAGAGAAGCTGCAAATGCTCAAGGCGATGGATTCTTAGAAAACATTAACGTAGCGGAGTTATAATGGCAATACAAAATACTTTACCAGACCCTAGTAATACTATAACACCTTCCGGAGAGTCGACCGGATCAGGAGCAGTTGCAGGTCCTGGCTTTTCCGCTGTCACTGTAATCTCTAAACAGCCTATTTCAATTAATCGTTCCAACTCGGGACTAGCCTTTAGAAACGTTAATAAGTATCAAAATTTTACTGTTAATATTAGTTACAACAAATTAACGAAAGAAGAGTTTAATATTGTATACTCTTTTTTATTAGAAAAGCAAGCAAGTTTAGAAGCTTTTTTTGTACAATTGCCCCAATATGGCAATACCAGTGCGGGAACTAAGAATATAACTTCAGACGCTTCTGCGGGTTCAAACCAGCTCATTCTTGCTAATACGACCAATATATCTCCAGGAGACTTATTTTCGGTAACAATACCGAGTGATGATACTCACGTTAAAGTATATAAAGTTACAAAAATAGTTAGTAGTGTGGTAGTTATTACACCTCAACTTCAAAGACCTATAGATGTTAGTAACTCTGGAACAGAAACTGCTAACTTTGGAGTACCTAAAATGAGGGTTACTTCTACTGGTTCCGATATTCAATACAGCGTTGACGCATCAGGATTGTACTCCTTTTCCGTAAAACTAGAAGAGACTTTATCATAAAATGGCCTTACGAAATATACACAATAATATTAAAACCGCTTTAAGCAACAATGACCCTCTACAGGTTTATCATTTAGTAAAATTTGAAAAACCTTCACAGTTAGATCATGAAGCGAGAGAGGCTTCAGATTATGTGTATCTAACAGATGCTGCTTATCCGGTAGATTATGAGAATCAAACTTACCATCCGGGAGGCTTATTAAAAGTAGGCAAAGTTCCTGAAAGCACAGAAGCTAAAGCCACTAATTTAAGTCTGACGCTATCTGCTACAAAACTAGGAAAACAGTCTGGATCTTTTTCTTTGAGCTGCGGTATTATTGCAAGTAACGCTCAAGGTGTTTTAACTGTAAACTTAGATTTGTTTAAATCAGGGTTTTATCCTGGAGATATTGTTAGCTTTACTCCCACAGGTTCTGGAAGCTCTTTTAAAGGAAGAATAGACTCTTTATACGAAGAAGGCACAAAAATAAAGATTACAAATGTAGGTACTACGAGTATACCTAGTACTAATGCCAATTACAGAGCAGAGTTTAAGTCTTCAGAAATTGATGCCTTAGTGTCTGGAGGATTATCTACTGATTCTTCGGGCAATACTGTATTTTCTCCTATAAGTTTTGATAATTATATTAATAGAAGTGTAACTATTTACAGAGTTTTTTCTAATAGTAGTAGCGGTGCTCAAATAGGCGATCCTATTGTTTTATTCAAAGGCATTATTGCAAAAGGCACTCTGAATGAAAACCCTGGATCAAACTCTACTATAACGTGGTCTTTAACTAGCCACTGGGGGGACTTCGTAAGAGTAGCGGGCAGGCTCACTTCAGATGAGTTTCATAGAGGTCTAGATAGTTCAGGGTTGTCTAATACAGATTCTGCAATACGACCCGAGTATGTAAGCGATCTAGGTTTTGAACACTCAGATTCATCTTTAAATGTAATAGCAAGCTATACCGATATAGACGTCAGAGGAAAGTCTGTAAAACGAGGGGGTCTTGCAGGACTCTTTGGCGGTAAAAAATATAAAGAAGAGAAGTTTGAAATTACTAGAGAGCTCGATTTGACGATGGATCTTGAGTCTAGATATATACCTCTTGTTTATGGTGTTCAAAAAGTAGACCCCATTCCTGTATTTGCAGACGTACAAATATTAAAAGATACTAATAGCGGAGACTTAAACGCTTCCGGCTCTACAAACTTATTCCAAGCTCAAGTATTGTGTGAAGGACCTATAGGAGGTGTATATGATATATACATGGAAGATAAAGGTCTAATATGTAGGGATATAGCAGACAGCAATACTAGATCGGGCAGTAGTAATGATACCCCCTGTGTAGGAAGAATGGATAAAGGAGATGTGCTAGGGGGTTCAAACCTTTTTTCTTCTAGTCTTTTAACGGGCAGTGCTTATGGCGCTCAGTTTGCTCTTACAGAAGAAGACCTCCGAGTAGACCCAAATGTACCATTTAGTATGCCTCGTCTTTTTGGTCCCAATAGCGCGTTTCAAAATAGAAGAGTTTCAAGTGACGGATTACAGCATAGAGAATCTTTTAGATTTCCTGAAGCTAATAATATCCAGTTAACGCTTCATACTGGAAAAGAGGACCAATCGGTCGACCAAACTTTATTATCCTTAGCTACGAATGTTGACTTTTTGGTTCAACAAGACTACTACAAAAAAGATGCGTCTCTTTATTGGACAGAAAATCATAAACTACTTGACACAGCTTACGTAGTTACTAAAGATGTAATTAGTGCAGACGACGGCAGGGCGCCCAACTTTTCGTTTGTAGTTAAAGGTAAGTTTATAGACTGCTATAACTATGATGGGTCTTATAGAATCTCTTCCGGAACAACTTCTGGGTTTGACTTAGGAGATCAAGTCACTATTACATTAGCAAATAACTCCAATGGAGGAAATGCTACTGTAATAGACAAATGGTCTTTTTTAAATATATCGGGTACTTTAGAGTCTCGAATAAGATTTTCTTTTGATAACGAAAGTACTTATAATTCTATTGTTAGAGATGGTACTGCAGGTAAATTTACTGCTACTAAGTCTGGGACGGGTTCTATAACATTTATATCCCCTGAGTACTCGAATAGTGCGTCTTTTCCTGCTACACCTACCACTCCTGTTTCTTTTAGCGATTTAGTTGTTAAAGGGTCGGCTTTTAATGGACTCAGTATACCCTTAACAAGAACCGTTAGTGTTACATCAACTGTCGTTAACTTTTTCCTAGACGGAGAAGAGCGCGGAGAAGAGCGTGAAACTGAAAGAACTCACTATAAATATGTTCTTAATTTGTCAGGTCTCTCTACAGATGCAAAAACTGCCTTAAAAATTATACAAGAAACAGCTGGTTTTGTAACTTTAACAGGAACAGCCAACTCCCAAACTAGGGAGATTCAGCTAAAGCTAGATTCTTTAGATGCTAGTAATATGACTTATACTATAGTTGGGCAGACTTTACCTCTTGATGCTTTATTGGGCGGTAGTAGTAACTCAGCAGGTACCTCTTCTATTACTTTAACTAATAGTGGAATTACAAACTACTCTTTATTAAAGCAAAATAACTCAGACACTGTAAACTCTACAGATGTAGCAGGTCTAAATATACGAGTTACAAAAACAGATCTCGCTGAAGATACTTTTGCTATTTTAATACCTTCTACTTCTAGTTTAAAGGCTTACTGTAACACTAACAATATTCTAGTACTGAGCAGAGAACTGCCCGCTAGGTTTCGCACTGCTACAACTGTAGATGCTAACTATATATACGGTATAAAAGGATCTCATTTAGATACGGGTCTTTATGCAGATGCTCGTGTATCTATTAACCCCGCAATACAACTTTTAGACTATTTAACAAGTAAAAGATATGGTAAAGGTTTAGATATAGAAAAAGATTTAGACTTAGCTTCTTTTAAAGAAGTAGCCCGAAGCTGTGATACAAACTCTGATGTATATCTTTTATTTCCTAATAATACTTCCTTTACTGTAGGTCACAAGTATAGATATCCTGCTACAGGGGATCTACAATGGCAGGGTACTGTAAAAAGTTTTGGAGGCGTTTCTAAAAGTGGAACAAACTACGAGCAAGTACTTTTTGAAGACTGTATAGGTAAGTTAGGTAAAAAATGGTATAACTGGGGAATTTATGTTCCAGGAGATGTAGTATGGTCTAAAAACGGGTACTGGAAAGCCCTTTCCTCCGTTGGAACTACTAATGAGCCTACCAGTGCTAGTAGTTCTACTGTTTTTCTTAAAAACTTAACTACTAATAGCACAGTAGCTATAAACACAACGCAGCACACTAATTTAGGAAATCCTTTTGTAAAGCAAATTGATTCAAATAATAACGTAGTTACAGGGTACACTTTATATGATTCAGACGATGTAAAATACTGGAAATATATGGGGTGGGATGCTTTGGACCAAAGGTATGTAACCAGGCACCAAACTAATGCAACTATTGATACTTCGCGACCTGTTTTTGACAATGTAAATAGTATGTTACGTCAATTTAATGGAATTTTACGCTTTGCAAATGGAAAGTACTTTTTAGATCAAAAAGTTAAAGCAAAGGATATTAGTCTTTTTGGAACAGACGAAACAATTACAAAGGACGATATTGTTGGTAGTATTAAAATTTCAGACAAAGGAATTAGTAAAACTTTTAATTCTGTAAATGCTCAAATAATAGATCCTTCTAATAATTTTGAAACGCGGTCTATAGCTTTCTATAATTCAAACTATAAAAAACAAGATAAAGGAATACCTCGACAAGGCAGCTACGAAGCGCCTGGAATCAGTAATTATTTTAATGCTAGATTAAATATCAAACAAGTGTTGGATGAGTCAAGAGCAGGACTTGAGGTAGCTTTTACCATGGCGCCTAGAGGATACTTACTTCTTGCGGGTAATATAATTGCAATTAGCTATGATAGGTTTAATTGGGCAAAAAAGTTATTTCGCATAGAGAATATAAATACTCGAGATGATTTATTAATTGATATAGTAGCAAAAGAGCATAATGATAGTGCCTACTTAATAGACGCCGCTCCTTCGGATTTAGTATCTCAATATAACACTTCTCAGCCTGGACAGCCAAATATATTACCTTACCCTATTAAAGCAGATAGCGTAAGTGCTACTACTAATGGGTACGGTGGTGTAAACCTTACTTGGACAAACGCTTCGAATTACTCCGATGCACACTATGTAGAGGTCTTTAGAAGTGTAGATCAAAGCTTTCTAGGAACAGAAGTAACTGCAGGTAGCTTTGTTGTAGGAGAAACCTATACTATTGAAACGCCTGGAAATACAAACTTTGTATCGATTGGTGCAAATGATGACGATACAGGAACCGAATTTAAAGCAACAGGAACAGGCTCAGGAAACGGTACAGCAAAAAGAACAGCAACTTTAGTAGGCTTGGGTAGAGGTACTGAATATACAGATTCTATAACACAGGAAGGAGAATCTACGTTCTATTACTGGTTACGTTATACTATAATGATGATTAATGGGCAACAAAGTGGTAATGTAGTTTCCCTATTTGAACCTAGAAAAACTGCGAACGGCACAGAAGGCGTATCTAAAGATGCTCATGGTATAAATTCTTTGACCGCAAATCTAACTGCTAATCAATATGTAATTCCGTATTCGGAGGCGAATTCAGAAAATACTACTCTTACTTTTACTGCGAAAGCACTTAATTTTGCCTCAGGAGTAAATAGAACTTATAAATTTTATGTAGGAACTACATTAAAACAAACTACAACAAATACAGATGATACAGAAGACTTTGTACTCCAACCGGCAGACGAACCTGCGGCCAATGCTCAAAAAACAGTAAAAGTAGAGATTATTCAAGGAAGTACTACGGCAGAAGATTCTACTTCGATATATGGTGTTAGAGACGGTGTAGATGCTTTTACAACTGTTTTAACTAATGAAGCTCACTCTATTCCTGCAAAGGAAACAGGAGAAGCATTAAGTTACGCTAATTCAGGAACTGATATAAGAGTCTTTCATGGAAGTACTCCTCTTACATATGCTACAAGTGGAGCAAATACATTTAGTGTAACTGCTTCAGCTTCCAGTATAACTGTAGCTAGTGGAAATAATGTTAATACAACAAACTTTAATGGTGTTAATAATACCACAAGAAGTTTTGGAGTCGCCAGTGCTATGGCAAATGCAGATACTTCTGCGTCTATTACTTTTACAATAACAGCAAGGGATGCTGCAGGAGTAGCGACTACACTTACTAGAGTACAAACGTTTACCAAAGGCAATGCAGGTGCTTCAGCAAAAGTAGTAAATCTAACAGCGGATAAATATGTCATTCCTTACGATGTGGATGAGGACGAAAATACTACTATTACTTTTACAGCTACAGCTAAAAATATAGCTGGTAGTAAAATTTATAAGTTTTATGTAGATAATATTCTTATTACACAAACCGGAGGCACCCAAACTGATAGTGCCAACCAAGTTACCTGTGTTCTGCATGACAGCTTAGAGCCTACAAACGGTCAACAAAAAGCAATAAGAGTAGATGTAGAACAACCTTCTGGAACTCTTATTGCCTCCGATTCTACATCTATATATGGAGTCAAAGACGGTGAGGATGCTTTTACAGCTGTTTTAACGAATGCCGCCCACTCAATACCTGCAACATCTGCGGGTGTAGCAAAAACTTATGTTAACTCAGGCACAGATATAAGAGTCTTTAGAGGAAGTACTCCTCTTACATATGCTACAAGTGGGGCAAACACATTTAGTGTAACAGCCGCAGCTTCGAACATAACTGTAGATGCAAGCCCTACTACAACAAACTTTAATGGTGTTAATAATAGCACAAGAAGTTTTGGAGTCGCTAGTGCGATGGCAGATGCAGATACTACTGCTTCTATTACTTTTACAATAACAGCAAGAAATCAAGAAGGTACAGGCACTACAATTACTAAAGTACAGACCTTTACAAAAGGAAATGATGGTATATCTTCCGCCGTAGATATTATATTCCAAAGAAGCTCGAGTACGCCCTCGCCCAACCCTCCGGCCCCTTCTTCCGGAGTGCCTACTAGTGCTGGTTGGAGTACAAATCCTCCTACTAACTCTACAGCTACTCTATGGGCGAGTAATGGTAATAAGTCTGGAGGAGCTACTAATTATACTTGGAGTGAGGTTTATAAAGTAGAGGCAAATGTAGTCGCAGAGTTACAAATATTTTCCGACGTGCAAGCTAATGGAGGAGCCTCTCCTGCAGTACCTTCCGCCGCCGCTTCTACACAGTCTACTTATAATTTTGTTACTTCTGCTCTGACTATAAATGATGCCGATTGGAATAAATCTCCTCCAACCCTTGCTAACAATGGCGATACTGTATACGTATGTACTGCTTTAGCAACAGCCCAGTCTCCTACGGAGACGGCCGCAGGGATTACTTGGGGCACTCCTGTAGTATACTCTAAAAAAACTGATGGCGCTGATGGCACTGATGGAGTGTCTCTAAACTTAACTGCAAGTCCCGTTCTTTTTACGAAGGAAGGTACTACTTACGATCCTGGAAGTACTTCTACTCTTTCTCTAAGCGCGTTTGGAGGCACTATTACCGGCGTGACTTGGTCAACTTCTGCTGGAACTCTAACTGCAACGCCTTCAGTAGCCGAAACAGCGGGCAAAACTTTGACTTTTGCAGACGACCAAACTATATCTAACATAAACGATAGCGCTATCGTCAGTGCCGCAGTGACTGGAACAACTTCTGATGGAACTACTGGTGTAAGTTTTGGCACTATTACCGCAAAGATATCTACTTCAATACAAGGGGCCGATGGTACAACACCCGCACCTGGTGCTCCGGGTTTAAGAACTATTCAAGGTTATTTATATTACGAAAAAGATAGTGCTAACGCTCCTGATGATCCTAGCGGAACTACTTACACTTTTTCAACGGGTTTAGTAAGTGGAGGTAGTGGCGTAACTGAAGTTGTTGCTCCTGCAAGCACAGCTATTAATAAATGGACAAATTCACCTCGAACACAAGATCCTACAAGTTCTAATGATCATTACACAATAAGATACTCTGGTACAGAGTCTTCTGCCAGCTCTTCTACAATAACTGTAACTTATAGTGATGCTGTTCCTTATACTAATTTTGATGGAGTTGTAACTTTTAGTAATGGAACTTTTAAAGAAGGCACAGCAAATATTACAACGATTGATGGAGCAAATATAAGTACAGGTACAATTAAAGCAGCACAACTAGAGATATCTAATCTTGATGCCGATGCAACAGGTACTAATGATGGTATATTTTTAGACGGAACTACGAACAGTATTAAAATATTTGCAGGCGGAGCACTTCGAGTAAAAATAGGGAACTTAAGCTAATAAATCGTATATGACGAAAACGAAAAGCATCAAAAAAATAATTCTTGACATAACACCTCAAGTTAGCTATAATTCTGTAATGGAGGAAATGAAATGAGTGCAGCCCGCTACAACCTAGTTATCGACCAAGGATCCGACTTTGCGGTATCTTTGGTAATATCCGAAGACGGTAACGTTAAAGATCTCGCAGGGTTTTCTGCGCGTGCTCAGATGCGCTCATCAAAAACTAGTTCCTCGGTAGCCGCTACTTTTACATGCAGCGTTCTATCTCCTAGCACCGATGGTAAAGTACTTATGTCATTACCTCATGCATCTTCCACCTCTTTAACTGCAGGCAGATATTTTTATGATTTAGAGATATTTACTAGTGGTGATTCAGCGGTCACAAGACTTCTGCATGGAGAGGTAGAGATAACTCAAGAGGTAACAAGATAATGGCAGTAAGTATAGTAATAACCCCCATAGTAAGTGGCGTTGCTATCACAGAAAATAAAACAACTGTAGCTAGTACCACACTTGCTTTAGGGTCGGCATATGCACAAAGTATGGCATACGAACCTACGGGTGCACTAACCGCAACAAACGTCCAAGCAGCTCTCGATCAGTTAGCTGCCCAAGATTTTAGATCAGATTCTGCCCCAACGGGCGCAAACTTAGAGGAAGGAGATACTTGGTATGACACTGATGATAATCAGCTAAAAGTATATCGCGAAACTAGTAACGGAGTCTTTCAGTGGGTCCCTATAATTGTAGGTGCAGCTGGAGATGACTCGGATACATTAGACGCAGGGGCCTTTTAAGGCTACAACGGAGAACCTAAATGGCTCAAACAATTTTAATCAAACGCAGTAGTACCGCAGTATCGCCAGGTAATTTGCCCGAAGGCGAATTAGCATATTCATCTCAACAAGGCGGCAGACTATATATAGGAAACCCTGGAGGGGGCGGCTCACAAAACAGAATTATTGGTGGTCAGTTATATACAGACATGCTGGACCATACTCTAGGAACTCTTACTCCTAGTAGTGCAATTCTTGTAGATGCAAACAGCAAGATCGATAAACTGCTTTCAGGTACTATGCGGTTTAATAATACTGCAAACCAAATCGACACAACCACAGGCAATCTAATACTAGACCCTGCTGCTTCTTTAGTAGTTAATACAGGTACTATTGACTTTAGTGCTCAAGCCTCTGAATTTAAGTTAGTTGATAACTCTGCAACAGGTCTTACTATTAGTGAAGGTAGTAATAACTATATCACGTTAGTTACTACTAATGCCGCAGAAAAAATTGTATTCAACAAGCAGTTACATATTGGTACTGAGTATACTTTCCCAACTACTGACGGGTCTACAGGTCAAGCTCTCATTACAGATGGTAGTGGTGCAGTTACATTTACCACCATTTCTACTATCTTAGATATTGGAGCAGACACAGGAACAAATTCTGACGTTTCTCTTATTAGTCAAAGACTTGATATTGTAGGCGGTACAGGCATTGATACAAGTGTATCTGGACAAGTAATTACTATTACTGGTGAAGATGCTACAACAGCTACTACAGCCGGTGGAGCAAATAGAGGTGTTGCCTCTTTTGACAGTGTAAACTTTACAGCCACAAACGGTTGGATTGAAGCAAAAGATATTACTTTAACTGCGGAAGACGGATCAACAGCTGCTGCTACTATTGGTGAAGGGTTTACTTTCACAGGTGGTGAAGGTATTGATACAACTGCTAATGGAACAACTGTTACAATTACAGGAGAACTAGCTTCTTCGAGCAACAAAGGTGTTGCATCATTCCACAGTGATGATTTCTTAGTATCAAGTGGTGTTGTAACAGTTAAAGCTTCTGGTGTAACTAATACTCAACTTCTAAATGATAGTGTAACCTTTGGTTCTACTACTGTTGCTCTTGGAGCTTCGAGTACTGCCATTGCAGGTGTTACAGAGTTAGTTGTTGACGATTTGACGTTGGATGGATTAGAAATTTCAACTACAAACAACAACAAAAATATCTCATTAAACCCACATGGTGTTGGTGTAGTAGATGTAAATACTTCTAGAATTACGAATGTAGCAACTCCTACAAATGATACAGATGCTGCAAACAAAGGATATGTAGACGCAGTTAAACAAGCACTTGATATTAAAGATTCAGTACGAGTTGCTACTACTGCAAACATTACAATCGCTTCTGCTCTTAATGCAGGTGATACCATTGATGGTGTTACTCTTGTAAATGGAGACCGCGTACTTGTTAAAGATCAAACGACTGGAAGCCAGAACGGTATTTATGTAGTAGGCGCTGTGCCTGCACGAGCAGACGATGCAAATATCTCTGCAGAAGTAACTTCTGGTATGTTTACTTTTGTAGAAGAAGGTACTGTTGGCGGTGATAATGGTTTCGTACTTACAACAAATGATCCAATTACTCTTAACACTACTGCACTAACTTTTGTACAATTCTCTGGTGCTGGTCAGGTAATTGCGGGAGATGCACTTGTTAAGTCAGGCAACACTCTTCACGTAAATGATGACAATATTACTACTGAAGTTAGCAACGATACTTTGCGAATTAAAGCAATCTCAGCTACCGCAGTCGGTGACCTTCTTGTAGGTAAAGCTTCAAACGGCGGATACACAAGACTCGTTAAACCTTCCGGTAACGCAACCGCTACCGACTACATCTTGAGCATGAATACTGCTGGTGTAGCATCTTGGGCAAATACCATAGACGGTGGAACCTTTAGCTAAATAATTTAAAATCCTAGCGTATATACGCAAGACTTAGGAGAGCCAAATGGCACAAACGATCAAATTAAAGCGCTCGGCATCGTCGGGCGCTGTACCTAGTACCAGTTCTTTGGAGCTAGGCGAAGTTGCAATCAATACCTATGACGGTAAGATGTATATCAAGAAAAACGATGGAAGTGATTCTGTCGTAGAAGTTGGTGGAACTGCAACACAACAAACTGCCATTTGGCAACCTTATGCTTATACAGCAACGAGTAATCAGACTACTTTTACAGGGTCTGACGATAACTCTCGCACTATGAAATATATCGTTGGGTACTTAGAAGTATACGTAAACGGCTTACTTCTCGACCCCTCTACTGACTACACGGCTACAAATGGTGTTTCTATAGTACTAGCAACCGCCGCGAGCGCGAGCGACTTAGTACAAATAAATACTTTTGTAAAAGTAGTAGGTACAGGCGATATTACTCTCGATACGTTTACAGGAAATGGTTCAACAGTAGCCTATACTCTTTCAGTATCTCCTGGTAGCGAAAATAACACACAAGTTTACGTCAATGCAGTATATCAGAATAAAGATACTTATACTGTGTCAGGCACAACTCTTACCTTTGATACAGCTCCTGTAAATAATGCAGAAATTGAAGTTACCGCAGGATCTCGAAATGTATCGTTTACCGATGTAAATGACTTAACAATTTCTGGAGATTTAGTACTTGCAGATACGAAGAAGCTAAAACTTGGTGACTCAAACGATTTAGAAATCTATCATGACACCAGTAACAGTATTATACGAGACAATGGTGCTGGACATATTCAAATACTTTCAGGAACTGTCACAGTCGGTAATGCTGCTTTAAGCAAAACATCTGCATTATTTAGCTCAGGTGGAGCACAGACTCTATACTACGATAATGATCCTAAGTTTGTTACTAGTAGTGCAGGTATAGGTATTACTGGTAATATTGCCGTCTCCGGCACAGTTGATGGAGTAGATATTGCCGCAAGAGATGCTATACTAACTTCCACGACGACTACAGCGGGTGCTGCCCTACCAAAAGCTGGTGGTACGCTTACGGGTAACTTATCCATGGGCGATAACGTACGTGCGCGATTTGGTGATAGTAACGACCTTCAGCTTTGGCATACCGGTACTGCAAGTATTATTGACGGTGGAGATAGCCTACGCCTCCGCGCAACTAACGATGTTAAGATACAAAACGACAACAGCACCGCGATAATGGCAATTTTTACGCCCGGTGGCTCGGCAGAACTTCGATTTGACAATGATGCAAAACTTGCAACTACCAACACAGGCATCGACGTCACGGGTGTTATCACCACAGACGGTATGACCACCTCTGCTGACGTTAACTTTGGTGATAACGACAAGGCAGTCTTCGGCGCTGGCAGTGACTTACAGATTTATCATAATGCTGGCACCTCTTTTATAACCGAAAGTGGTTCGAGCAACTTAAAGATTGGCGGTGAAAACTTATATCTTCAAAATACTGCCCACAATGAAAACTATTTAGCTGCAATAGCCAACCAAGGGGTCACACTTTATTACAATAACGTCGCCAAACTGGCCACAACCTCCACAGGCATTGATGTCACGGGTAGCGTTGGTGTAACTAACATTGTCACCAATAAAGTAGTAAAATTCAACGGCACGATTTTAGACGATTCTAATATCACAGATACGGGATCACTCATCACACTTGGGTCGAATACGACCGCTTCTGCAAACTTAAGTATCGGTGGAGCGACAGCGACTACAGCTATTCTATCAATTCCAGGCGCAGACACCACTACAAAACCTCAAATCAGATTCATCTCAGGTCTAGGAACGAGCCTCGCAGATGCGGCTATTTCAACTACCGATGACTCTGGTGGCACAAGCGTATTAATTGGTTCAAATCTATACTACTCAAATGCCGCAATTGCCAGGTTTGATACGTCACGCAGTGGTTCAGCTATAGACTTCGGCTATACTGGTAACATGAAATTCTATACAGGCACAGGTAGTGCCGCCCCGACAGAAAAGATGCGAATTGCCGCTGACGGTGGTGTAAATTGGTCCGGTTCCCACTCAAGTTTTGTGGGTGAACTAAGAGCTACTGATACTAGTAACGCAATGATCAATGCAGTAAACGAGTTAGCTTTCTATACAAATAATGCCGCTGTAAGAGCTATGCATATAGACAGCACGGGCAAAGTCGGTATCGGAACAGCTTCTCCTGATGCATTACTACATGTAAGTGCAACTAGTCCGCATATTGATATTGGACCTCAAGGTGGTAATAGAGGTAAGATTGGTTATCACAGCAACGATGTTATCATAGGTTCTACATCTGGCACTGGTAATATCATATTCAAAAATAATATTTCCTCTACAGGTGCCCCGCAAACTGATGGTGATGTGAAGATGACTATTGCCGATGTGGGCTTGACTATTCACAGCGACACTTACAACATCTTAAACCTTCAAACAGACTCCAATAACGATCAGACAAGCACTGATGGTATTATCAAGATTACTAACAACAATGGTAGTATTGATGTAACTAAAGCAGAATTCAGATGGGATGAAAGTGAAGACCTAGTACACGTTAGTTATGGTGATCATGGTAGACACGTATCAATTAATTCCAGCGGTAATGTTGGCATTAATACTGGTTCTACTTCACCCACTGCAACATTAGATGTAGCCGGAACAGCTTTAGTAGAAAACGCAAAACTCAAAGCAATCGCTGAAAGCAACACAGACACAGCAGTTGACGTATTCGTCTATGACACACGCAAAGATAGCGATGGTGGTGCATGGAGAAAGCGCACACAGAATACAAGTTGGTATAACGAAACCCTCAACACAGCTACTCGTGGATCAAGAAAAGAATTTCCAAGTGTTGCTGTGATTGTAGCAGAAGCTTATCAACTTACAATTTACGATGGTGATGATCCCGATATGCCGATGTGGATGGTGTTCAATGGCCAAGCTGCAGGAGGATACTTGGGATATGGTATTGGTGCTGGTAGAAGCTTATCTTCGGTTGTAGCCTTAAATGGAGCAATACATACTGGGGGCTTAGTAGGAAACTGGGCTACTGACATTAATTTTATTACGGAGAGAGGATATTTCTGGGGAGAAGGTAATTCTGGTTATACCCATACAGCGATTGTAAATAGAAACACAGCTTCATCAATCAATGAAGTTTCTAGCTCCATTGAATTAGTTCATGGAATTATAAACGACATAGCAGTAACCGTCCTTCCCAACGCACCAATCGACGCTGACACGGGACTTCCTGTGCCAACCATAGCGGTTGCTACGAATGCCGGTGTGAGTGTGATTAAGGATGATGGGACTGTTGTTGATATTACCAATGGCCAAGATAGTAGTGCGTTTAATTACATTGATAATTTATTTTTCCGAAAAGATGGTGCTTTAGTTTGGGTAGGTGATAGTTCTACCAATACAGCGGCAGAAAGATTCCTACATGTTCTTCACAACTTACCTAATGCTGACATAAATCAAGGAACTGTAGAAAATTCTTCAGTTATTGATGAGCAATACGGGCCGAGTCATAAAACTGGTAGTAAGCTAAGATGGGCAACCACAGCAGGAGTTGCAGCTACGTCTGACGCGGGTGAAAACTTTGCAGCAGGAACATCTGGTGCTTTGCACTTAATAAAATATAATAGAGAAGTTGAACAAGAAGGATCCATTGCTCATATTACTTCCGACTACAACACAGGCTATATGCTTGGTGACATCAAATTAGCCACACTTTCGGATACTGATACTACGAATGCTGTAGGCACTGAGTTGATTACGAATGGTACTTTTGATAGTAATATTACTGGGTGGTCAGATGTATATCTCTCTAATATTTCATGGGATGCGGGAGGTTATTTGCATGTTAATAACCCTTATGGTACGGCAGCTAGAACAGGAGCGTCTCAAGCACTAACCAATTTAACCGTAGGTAAAACCTATACAGTGTCTGCTTTACTGGTAAACAACTCAGGTATATCTCGTATAGCACTAGGAACAAGTTACTCAGCGGAAACAGCACAAGGATATACAGGCGTAATATCGCACACGTTTGTAGCTACTTCTACTAATCATTCTGTTAGAGTGGACGTATATCGTCCGGGCTATGGTTGTTCTATAGATGTAGACAACATCAGCGTCCGTCTAGCAGAACCAGACCGCAGTTACAACAACAACGGTCTCCAAGTATTCGGCACAGTTACGAAAACTGCTGTAGCAACAGGTGCTGACCTTGTGGGATACAACGCTTCTAACACAGCTTCTTATTTGGAACAACCTTATAATAGTGAGCTTGATTTTGGAACTGCAGGAGATTTTCACTATAGTTTTTGGGTTTATAGTGACAGTACTGCCACCTATAATGGTACCACATACATTTTTGAGAGAACTAGTGTAGGGGATCCTAGTAGTAGAAGAATAGAGGCTCGTTTGGATACGAGTACTAATTTACAAGTATATGCTACATCCGCTGTATTTGTAACAGGATCAACCGCTATAACTGTACCAACTGATAGCTGGATTAAGGTAGATATTATACGAAAGAGTAACGTAGGGTCTGTTTGGATAAATGGAGTACAAAAAGTTTCGGGAAGTCATTCTGGAAATATGACTGATACATCTGCAAAACTTACTGTCTGCAATAGAGGGTATTTTAACCCTCATAATCAAGGGTTTCCTACAGGAATAGCCTTATTTAGAGTATCAGCAACAGCCCCCTCCGAAGAACAAATCAAAAAAATGTACAACGACGAGAAGTTCTTATTCCAAGAGAATGCAAAGGCAACTCTTTACGGTTCTTCAGATGCAGTCACAGCATTAGCATATGATGATGACACTGAACTGCTTCATGTTGGTACAAGTGCAGGACGATCAGTATTTCAAGGACTAAATAGAGTAGATAATACAACAGATGCGGTAGGTGCGGCTATCAGCGCAAGCAACGGCCTAGTGGCAGAGGATTAAAAAATGGCAGTTAAATTTACAAAACCAGAAATCAACGTTCGCGAGAAGCTTGCTGAACTGGACAAACCTTCAGGAATTGCCGGAGAGGCGATGCTACGTGCTGAGACAATAGCAGAGCAACAAGCTCTGATTGGCGTTGGTCGCAGAAATATACTTGTCAATGGGTCTTTTCAGATCAGTCAGAGAGGAGACTACTCCTCTGCATCAGCTACAGCTCTTAATAATTATGTGTTTAAGTTAGATAGATGGAATAACCACACAATCACTATTACTTCAACTGTTCAGCATCTATCAGGATTTCCCACTACTAACGAAAAGTACGTTAGAACTGTCGCTACAAGTACTGGTTCAGGCTATATGAGAATGTTTCAGAGAGTGGAAGGTAATTTTGAAGGTAGAGAGTTGACATTTTCTGCTTGGGTTAGATCAAACCGTCCTACTAGACTACTAACAATATGTACAGGCGCTTGGTTATCAAACGATACTTCTGCTAGACATTCCGGCAATGGTCAGTGGGAAAAACTAACTCTAACTGCTACAGCAGGTAATTTTAACAACCCACATTTCGCTATTTCTAATAATGCGATTGATCACGGCGCTACTGATGTTGTTACAGGCGACTACTTCGAAGTGGCTAACTGCCAACTAGAAGAAGGCAAAATTGCAACTCCCTTTGAGTATCGTACATACGGCGAAGAGTTGGCGTTGTGTGAAAGGTACTATCAAAAAAGTTATGATAAAGATGCATATGTTACAGGCAGCACTTCGCTTTCTAGTGTAGGTTCTGTGGACCACTATGGAAGTTCTGATGCTACTAATGTACTTGCACAGGTTTATTTTAGAACTCAAATGAGAGATGCGCCCACAGTCACTACGTATGATCCTAATAGTTCTAATGGTGGTAATGCCTACAGCGGTAGAGCTTACATAAACTCAAATTCGGGGGCGGCAAGCTATAATACAACAACAAACAATATAGGCACCACGGGCTTTAGAAGCTATGTGCCTAAAAATGGTGCCGCATGGGCAGCACATAGACTAATATTTCAATGGCAAGCTGTTGCTGAGTTATAGGAGAGAATGAAATGTATGAAACAATAGATGAAAAAACAGTTCGCAGAATTTTAGACGGAGCTGGTATTCCTTTAGCAGAAGGAAACTCGGACTACCAGAGAGTACTCGATGATATTATCGAACAAGGCGCAGACTGCTTTGAGGGTGATATTCCAACAGATTTACAAGCAGCGGCAGATGCAAAACAATTTGCACAACAGGTAGAAGCGTATAAAGAAGCAAAAGCTCGCGTAGCGCAGTATCAACTTTCGGTAGGTGTACCCGAGTCAAGTGAAACGATTGTTACTGGTCAAGAGATGAACATGGAAACAGGAGAGATGGAGGATGTTACAGAAACTATTGTAACTCCTGCAATTCCTGCACTCGAAGCGACTGTAGAAGTCACTACTCAGGAAATGGACGAAGACCCCGTTACAGCTACAGTCGCAAATCCAGTGATCGTAAAAGACAATGAAGAAAGAGCAGCAGCTCAGGCAATAATTGATGCAACCCCAGGGCCTGTAAAAACGCACGTTGACGGGTAAGGTAAAAGGGAACTATAAATGGCTAATACAAAAATCACAACAGATGCTCTTGCAGATGGTGCAATCACTTCCGCTAAACTCGGAAGTGGTGCAGTAAATACTCAAGTAGCAAGCTACCTATCTTCCAACAGCTTCGTAGATACTACAGCACTAAATAGTGCGGTGAGTACAGCCGTAAGCAATCTGGTAGGTTCCGCTCCGAGTACTCTTGATACTCTCGAAGAACTTGCAACGTCGATCGGAAACAGCGCTACTTTGTCAAGTACTCTTACGAGTAGTATTGCTACTAAACTACCTTTAGCGGGTGGTACTCTTACTGGTGATTTAATACTTGGCGACAGTATTAAACTAGAGCTAGGAGCTGGAACGGGTGGAGACTTACAACTTTATCATGATGGTAGCCATTCTTATGTTACAAATACTTATGCGTCAGGAGCTCTTAAACTAGTTTCTGATGATTTCCGTATAGAAAATGCCTCAAATAGAAACCAATTAAAAACTGGAGTAAGTGGCGCAGTTCAACTTTTCTTTGATGATGGTAGTGCTACAGGGCTCAGACTCGGCACCACAGCCGCTGGCGTCGATGTTACGGGTAATATCGTAGTCTCAGGAACGGTTGATGGTGTAGACATCGCAGCACGAGACGCTGTATTGACTAGTACAACTACTACCGCTGGTGCGGCATTGCCAAAAGCTGGCGGCACGATGACTGGTTCTTTAGAAGTAAACAACGCTTCTGCAGGAAATACCGTTGCTACGTTTAAAGGTACTTATGGATCCGGTGGAGATGTCCAGTTAGTTCGTTTTGAAAGAGGTGGCGGTGCAGTATATGGTGCAATATCATATAAAGATGCAACCACTGATATGGAATTTGGTACTATTTCAAGTCATGCTTTATCCTTAACAACAGGAAATACTAGAAGGCTTACTATAGATAATTCAGGCAACGTGGGTATCGGAACAACTGCTCCAAATGGAAGACTTCAATTTGATAATGCTGCAGATACTAGAAAAATTGTTTTGTACGAGGGAGCAGATAACGATTATCAATTTTATGGCTTTGGTGTTGAAAGTCAAACATTAGTTTACTCTACTTACACAAATACAGATGACCATGTGTTCTTTTCAGGAGCTAGTTCCAGTAGTCGAAACGAATTAATGAGAATTGAAGGCGGCGGCAACGTTGGTATCGGAACAGATACTCCTAACTCATGGGCAAGTTATACAGATAGTACAGCTACTGTTTTACAAGTAGAAGACTCAAGCCAAAGAGCAAGAATAGTTATCAATGGTGGAAATGGAGCTCACTTAGATTTAGTTGATTATGCAGGTGGTACAGATGATAAGCATATGAATATAGCTGTTGATGGCGGTATTCTTAAGTTTGGTTCTTTAAATGATGCAGGTAATGCTTGGGTTAAAGATAACATTACGGTTATGGACCTTGGTTCAGGCAACGTTGGTATCGGAACAAGTTCTCCAGCTCATCCCTTTCATATAACTAAGGAATTAGCAGGTTATCAAGCGTATTTTAACAATGATAATGGATCAGCGCAAGGCATAAAGGTTAGAATTAAATCTAACGACTCTGGTAATTTTAATATGCTAGAGCTTGTTTCGGCTTCTACTGGTTCTGATGTAACAGCTATGGTTGTTAGAGATGATGGCAACGTTGGTATCGGAACATCTTCTCCTGTAAATGCAAAATTAGAAATAGAGAGTTCTACTGACCAAGGGTTACTCATACAATTAAAAAATACTGACCAAGATTCAAATACCTATATGAGATATAAAGATTGGGCTGGTCAATATTGGGACACTGGTATTAATTGGGCAAACAATGATTACTACTTTAAATATGGTGGAGCATTCAAAGCTAGATTTACTAATGCTGGTGGCCTTCAAATAGATGGTAGTGGTGCCAGTACTGCCCCTACTCTTGCTTTAAATTCAACCACTTCTACTACATTTAACCATTCAATCAATGCTTTCAATGCAAACCTTGCTAGTGGTGAGAATCAATTGATTGCGGTAGGTCAGGAAGGTTCTACTAAAAACTCAGGATATATCGGATATAAGTGGATTTCTAGTGGTAATAATGGCAACATGTTAACCTTTGGTCATTGGGGTAATGATAACATAATGAATCTTACTGCAGATGGCAAGCTAGGTATTGGTACCACAGGGCCAACTGCACAACTAGATGTCAGGGGCGCAGTTTCTTCTATCATTGCAATGACATCCGCTCACGGATATAGTAGTAATAGAAATTGGCGATTTGTAAGTAACAATTTTGGCTCAGGTAACTGGGGTGGATTTAGTTTAGAGAGAAGTACAGGTGCGGGAGGGGCCCCAAGCGTTCCTGTATGGGGAATAGACATTAATGGTAATACAGGTATTGGTATTGGAGGTTCGGCCGGTGCTACACAGGCGGCTGCAAAGCTTGATGTAGGAGGAACCATAAGGGCTGCAGATGGTATTCTATTTGGTACTGATACAGCCGTGGCAAATCGGCTAGACGATTATGAAGAAGGCACATGGACTCCGGAAATAGGCGGAGTAAGTGGTGGATTATATACAATGGGCGGAGGTAATACGGGTAGATACACTAAAATTGGAAGAGTGGTCACGCTTAATTTTACAGTTCAGTGGACTGGACGTACCACCGCATATTCAGGACACGCTATAATTAAAGGTATACCTTTTACTTCTACGGGCTCAAGAGTTGCTGGTGTTCTTTCCGCGGCCTCTTATGGAGTTAGCTATCCGTCAGGCAGCCATCTAAATCTGGTTTGCGACCCAAATCGTAGTGATATATATCTTATCGTAAATGATCCCACCGGAGCAGGTTATAGTCACTCTCCAAGCTTAGCCTCTACAGGACTTATCTATGCTTGTAGTATTGTATATGAGGCTTAACATTAACCATACGCCTAGTGGAGTCTAGGCACAGACAGGAGAAAATAAAATGGCATTAATAAAAGAAATAACACAAGACAAAATTGAAATCGTAGGTGTGCATAAGGACATTCAAGTGCGTACAAAAACGGCAATAATGGAAGATGGTGTAGAACTCTCTGCTAATTTTCATCGCCATGTAGTTCAATGCGTATCTTCAGTAAAGAATGATGATGACTCTTGGACTCATACTGATACTGATATATCGGGTGAAAGTGCGGAAGTACAAGCAATTGCTGCCGCAGTTTGGACAGACGCAGTCAAAGCAGCAGCAAGAACAGCTAACGAAGCAGCAAGTATATAAATAGCTAACAAAAAATAATATTTGACAACGCACCTCCTTGGTGCTATAATTCACAATATTAAGTACTTTTATAGAAGTATAGAAATTTACGAAAGCCCCTCCAGCAAGGGTAGAACAGTATTCAGGAGAATAATGAATGAGTAAGGCAAGAGACCTATCAAAACTAGACATAACTGATGCGATATCCGTTACTGTAAATAACACAGCAACTGTCGCACAAATGTCTACAGATGCCAACAATGCCTTGCTAGTTGAGAATACTAACGCTGCGGGTGTGTCTGGTTTGAGAATGCGTGGGGGTAGCGGTAAAGCTGCTATAATGTATGGTGAAAATAACTCTACAGACGAGTTTTCTATTATTCCACGAAATGATACGTCAAAAGCTTTTACTATAGATTCTGTAGGTAACGTTGTAGTTGCTGGTAATCTTCAAATTGAAGGCTCTCAAACTGTTCTGAATACTTCTACACTCAGTGTAGAGGATCTAAATATTACTGTTGCAAGTGGAGCTGCTAATGCTGCAGCTGCAAATGGTGCAGGTCTTACTGTAGCCGGTGCTGCCGCTACACTTTTGTACACAGCAACTGGCGATAAGTGGGCGTTTAATAAACCTTTAGACGTTACAGGCAGCGTAACAAGTAGTGGGGTTTTAACAGCCAATGCAGGTGTAGTAGTAGATAACATCACAATAGATGGTCAAGAAATAGACCTAAGCTCTGGCGACCTAACACTAGACGTTGCAGGGAACATTAATCTTGATGCTGATGGTGGTGAGTTTAGATTTAAAGATGGCGGTACTTTGTACGCTACAGCTTATCAAGGTGGTGGCGGTAGCTTTTATTTAGCCAGTGCTGTTCAAGACAAAGACCTTATTTTCCAAGGCAACGATGGCGGCACAACCATCACAGCACTCACCCTCGATATGAGTGCGGCAGGAAACGCCACATTCTCAGGTAACGTAACTACAGGCGCAAGTTTGATCTCTACAAATGCAATCGTAGACAGTCTTGCAGTTAAAACTTCTACCGGCAGTATGCTTGTTAAAACAAGTGCTGGGGCGAATATTGCACGTTTTAATAATATTTTAACTACTGATCTTTTCGGAAGCTTAGACGTTACTGGTAGTATCACAGCATCCGGTACTGTTGATGTAGCAGGTAATATTACCGTTGGTAATAATAATACAATCTTTGCTGAAAACAATATAAGATTTAAAGCCACAGGCGCTTCATATATTGATATACAAGCTATTGACCAAGACCTAATTTTTAGAACTTCTGAGACAACCGCATTAGATACTAACGCACTAAGACTTGACGGTTCTGCGGGTGGGTTTGCTACTTTTAATGATGGAATTTCTGCTAAAAGACATCTGGTTCAAGCCGGGGGTGAAATTGAATTTGATTTTAATGGTTTTGGAGAGCATTTTACAGGGGGTAGCTCACCTCACATATTTGCGGGCCAAGGCTCTACTACTACTTATTTAGCAGGTACGTTAAATTTTCAATCTCGTCAAACTGTAGCCAGAGATATTAACTTTATAACGGGTACTACTCCCGCAGTTGCTTTGAATATAGACGGAGCAACAGGTGCGGCTACGTTTAGGTCTAGTATTACAATACCTGACTATGTTATTCACGATGGTAACACTGCTACAAAGTTTGGATTTGGTTCTGCCAACACCATGAACTTTATTAGTAACGGTAGCGATAGACTCACGATAGCTAACTCGTATGCTGTTTTTAACGAGGCAGGAACGGACTACGACTTCCGCGTTGAGTCTGACAACAATACTCATATGCTGTTTGTTGATGGCGGTAATGATAGGGTTGGTATAGGGCGAGTACCCACTATATCAAACTCTAAGCTAGAAGTAGGCGGTGCTGATAACGTAAGTCTTATTAATGTTGAAGCATCAGGTGTTACTGGCGGCATGGGTATTGGAAGTACAGGACTACAATTCTTTCATGGCTCATCTTCAAAACTAGCAATTGCCTCATCGGGTGCGGCCTCATTTAACTCTAACGTTGGCATCGGGTGCACTCCATCTGCTTGGGCATTTTCAAAAGCGTTGCAGTTAGGAGATGGTTCGTCACTTGCTACAGGTGGCAACCAAAACATGTGGTTATCTGCAAATCTTTATTTAGCTTCAGACGCTAATTTTAAATACATTACAAACAACAAAGCTTCGCAAATAAACCTATATAACGGAGGAGTGATATTCCATCGTGTGGCAAGCGGCACAGCAGGCGCAACAGCTACTCTCCAAGAGAGCGGAAGGTTTGATGATAGCGGTAATTTTTTGGTGGGTAAGACTACTACTAATATAGCTACTTCTGGGTGTCGACTAGGTAGCTTTGGGGCAATTTTGACTCGCGGTGATGGCTCAGAGCCTTTGCGTGTGAACCGAACTAGTTCTAATGGTGAAATTATACGGCTAGACAAAGACGGCACAAGCGTAGGTATTATCGGTGTTGAAGGTAATGATGCTTTATACATAGAATCAGGGACTACTTCAGGCTCTGGTCTGCACTTTCACCCCACAGCTGGAGTTGTAAGACCTGCAAGAAACGGTTCAACCATAGATAATGCTATTGATTTAGGTACTGCTAACAGACGCTTTGTAGACCTCCACCTATCGGGAGGTATTCAGTCAGCAGGCGGTAGTACTTTTACTGATGCTACCCCACTGTCATTTAACAAAGCAGGCACAGATGTCTACACGAAAACTGTTCTTTACGACGCACAAAACGATATAGCTAATGGTGTCTTTAGTGGTCTTACTCTTGAAATGGGAAGGCTTACTAACTCAAGTAGTGCCACACCAAGAACTTTTACGATTTCTGATAGAGGCGCAACAAACAGGTGGTGTTTCTCGCAATATGGTTTAAGTTTTAACCCCACTTCATCTGTCGCCACTGCCGCAGAGTCACTTAACGATTATGAAGAAGGTACTTGGAGTCCTGTTATAGGGGGTGATGGTGCTAACTCAGGAACACAGACTTATACAGGAACTTACTACGGAAAATATATAAAAATAGGACGTTTAGTCACTCTGTATTTTGATTTACAAGTCACTGCACTAGGAACAACAACGGGTACTTATGCAGTCATTAAGGGCTTCCCATTTAATGTACAGCAATCGCACATAGGAGGAGGAACTTTTAATTATTATAGCTCACTTACTGGAATCACTGAACCTTTAAACTGTTATGTGGGGTCAAACGAAATAGGATACCTAATGCGTGGTGGTGCTAGTTATGTTCCAAGGACGGCACTTACCGCCAACACAAGATTAATGGGGCAGGTTTCATATTATACAAATGAATAGTTTAACAACAATATGCTTAGTGGATTCTAGGCATGGACAGGAGAAATAAAATGGCTTTAATAAAAGAAATTACACAAGACAAGATCGAAATAGTGGGTGCATTTAAGAGCATTCAAGTAAGAACAAAAATAGCAGTATTGGAAGATGGTGTAGAACTATCTGCTAGTTTTCATCGCCATGTAGTTCAATGCGTATCTTCAGTAAAGAATGATGATGATTCGTGGACTCATACTGATACTGATGTATCGAGTGAAAGTGCAGAAGTACAAGCAATTGCTACAGCAGTCTGGACAGATGCGGTCAAAGCAGCAGCAAGAACAGCTAACGAAGCAGCAGGTATATAAATAAAAAAGGGACTTTTCAGTCCCTTTTCGTTTTACTACTCTTTAAACTACTTCACCCTCAGCAGGCGCTTCAGTCGGAGCTGGGTTTTCCAACTCCTCCTGTAGCAAGTTTGTAAAGCCTGTAATACCTACTTGAATCTGGTCAAGACGCGCTCGGCTTTGATTTGCCTGTGTTTGCATGTCTTGTACCTGTGATACTAGATACTTGGCTTTATCAGAAAGCTCGTCTACTTTATACTCTTTACCGTTCAAAGAGATGGTTTGTACTTCATTTTCAGTTACTTCAGTCATTATAATGTCCTTGTATTATACAATTTCACAGGCTCCACCTACACAGGCGAGTTCTTGTGATCCGGTTGTGTTGTCTTCTTTTTCAAATTGAGATAGCTCTTCCCAATTTACGTTTTGTGGCATTGCCGCCACTAGCTCATCGTACTTCTCAGCACTGATGTCTTCATAGGGAGCTTGTTGATATACATGGTCACTAGTCGGTAATAGACTAATACCGGAGCACATATCAAAGTTTTCCCAAATCCATTGTGCTACCTGTAAATACTCGCTATCAGTATAATATACAGTCACACTAGGTTTATGCTCGCACCAATGATTTTGATACGTTTTCCATAAAGCTAACTGCTCCATTGCTCCTACTTCTTTCACACAAGTACTAGACTCGGGTGCTTTGACAGGAAAGCTAAAGACTACAGAAGAAGGCGACATAACGTCATTTTCTACTGGAAATCCTGCTTGCTCCATGTAGAGAGCCAATGGATCTTTCTTGTCTGAGCGTACTCTCCGAATGTAATGCTTAGAAAAGCGAGGATGGATACCGGAAGCACTATCAACAAGCTGAGACACAGTACCACTCGGCTTAACACAAGTAATAGCCACAGACTGATTAACGCCAAGTTTCTCAGCCCATTCTTTATTAGTTTTGATACTAACATCTCTCATCTCCTCTAACCATGTTGCGAGCATAGGAGACTCGGCCATACCGTTCTTGCCTCCGAGTATATCATGATCCATGATACCTGTTAAGCTTACGCCCAACAATGCTTCTTCTTCAGTATTACGCTTCCAGCGCACTCGCAGATACCTAAAGTCTGTAAGAGTTGATTGCAAAGTACCAATAATAGTAGCTTTACGCACTTTTTCTTTCAGAGTTTCAAGGGTGTCATCTGCACGTACAACCACCTCAGACAAGTTACAAAACTCATTACTTCGTAGAATAATCTCAGAACAAGGGTTAGTACCAAAGTCATGAGTTGCATCCCTACGTCCATTACGAGCTGCAATTTTTTGTGCCGCCACTCGGCTAAACAATCCACGCTCACCAGACTTAGACTCATATAGATTCTTCATCTCAGTTAAAAACGCTTCAAAATCAGGCTTTTCTGTATAAGCTACAGAGTTGTTAGCGAGGCGACGTTGACCTTGATCAATCCACCACTGCCCTGATTTAGCCTTTGACATACGCTGGTCAGAAAGATTAGAAAGACTAATCAATGCAGAACGGCGTACACCACCCACTACTACGATATCAGCAATCTTACAACAAACATCATGGCACTCAATACTTGTTAACTTGCGCCCTGCTGCTTTTTGAAATACTCCTACGCAGAAGTGAAATAGATCCTGTAACGGCTCAGGTCCACTTGCTCGTCCACCGAAAGTCTTAAGTCTAGCACCTGCTGGACGTACTCGGCTCATGTCCCACTCGGGTAATTTACCTGCATAAAGCATGGCAATCAACTCACGAAAGGCACTTGCCCATCCTAGCTTACTATCACTTACTACAATCGTAGAACTTGTTTTGTGGAAAGTTTCGGCTACTTCTGGTAGTTTAGTAATAAAATTACGTTCTACACTGAAACCTACCCCTGTTCCACACATTAACACATACATAAGCTCGTCAAAAGCTCGTGGATGGTCAATATGTAAATAACTACAGTTAAACCCTGCAACGTTATCACGTTTTAAAGCTTCTCCTGCTGTCATCATACATCTCATAGAGGGCATAACTTCCATCGCATGGATAGCGTCATAAATCTCTTGCCCACTTTCATCATCTAATTGCTCTCTTTCTTTAAAGAAATTAATATAGCGATGTACTGTCTCTTCCCAGGTCTCTCTACGACCTTCGTCTTCTAGCCATCTTGCATAGCGGCTTTTGTGAATAAAACTTTGATATTGATCCATCAGATCATTCTCCCTTGTATTTCGGATACGTTATCCGTGCCTATCGCGTCATCGCAATATGTTATTAAATCCATCAACTCATAATTTTTTAGCAAAATATCAGCGTTCTGATTTAGTTCTTGAATGTACTTATACTTACCATCTAAAGGAATGTTATCGTATATATTCATTGCATCGCCGTAATCCTTTATAAGCTGTTCTGCTCTCTTCGGGCCAATACCATTAATGCCAGGAACATTATCACCTTTATCTCCTGTAAGACACTTGAAAGAGATATACTCTTCAGGTGTTACATTATAATGTTCACTCCAATTATCTATTGTTATCTCTTTTCGAGTAACGTAAGAAAACCTACTTACACCTTCTTGAATCAATAAGTCCCAATCTCTATCACTAGAAACTAGCCATATATTGTTTAATTTGTACTCTTCTTTTTGCTTTACGAGATGGGCAGCAAGATCATCTGCCTCTACACCTTTAAAACGTAAGACTTTGTACTCTTCAGAAAGTAATTCTAGAGTCTCTTCATACTCGTCAAAGAAATCAATAAATGCTTGCTTCTCTGCTTCTGTTTGTGTGGCATACTTATCTTTTCGATTCTGCTTGTACTCAGGTAGTATCTCTTTTCTATAACTAGAAGACCCCCAATCTGCGGTAATAATTACAGTACCACAATTATAAGAAGTTGCTAAAGATTTTACTGTTTCTACATACTGGTTACGAAAATCTGTTCTGCCTTGATGTTTCCACCGAAAAGCTAAGTTTAATGCGTCTACTATGAGTACTCCGTCAAGAATACGTTCATTAAATTTAAAAGCCACCTATCCACTCCGTCTTTTCTGATTTTAACCAATCTTCTGCGAGTAGTACATAACACTCTAGAAACCTTATATACAAATACTCTTCTGTATTTTCTGGTAAATTTTCCGTTACTACGAATACTGCTGATCGATCATATTTAAAAAATAGCATAGGCTTTTGATCGCCTCCTGCCGCTTGTACTACAACTTTCTTCCACCACCTGATAAGATTATTTGTTTTCTTTGCTGTAAATATTTTATCGTTGAGTGCAGAGTCTTTATAGTTTTTTACCTCTATACAATAATGATTTCTCTGATTAGGGACATATAAGTCCCCTTTCAGATATTCCAAAGCACCAGAGGCAGGCACTCTTTCAAATTTCAGTCCGGTCGCTTGTCGAAGCATGTCCCTTACTAGGTACTCGCCTCTCGCTCCCTTCGCTCTTGAGTCTACCATCTTTATCCTCTTCTTCTATTTCTTCGGAAGGTTTAGCCACTTCATGTGTCCACCAACCTCTACGCCTGCCTGCTGACATTCTTACTCCAGTGTACTGATGTTTCCATCCTTGACTACTTCAATCTTTTCGAGTAAAGGGTGAGACCAACCATGAGACACTATATAAGTATTGAGGTCTTCTCTGAGTAGAACTTCTACTAGCTTTTCTCTTCCTTGATCGTCGAGTACGTTAGTTACTTCGTCTAAGAACAATATATTGATTTTAGACTTTGAAATACTACTCATTAGCTTACGAATTGCTATGAGAGTAGCTGTATTTACTCTAGCTAACTCTCCGGAAGAAAGAGCTAGAATATCTACTACATTACCATTATCGGTAATTTCTACGTTTAACTTATCGTTTGATACTACAAACTCTAAGGTAAAGCGGCCATCAGACAATTCGGCCAAGTACTCATTTGCTAATTCTTCTAGTTCTCCTACTAAGTTTTCAATCTTATATGCTAGTAATCCGTTAGTGCTGAAAGCTTTTTTCAATACATCTAACTCAGACTCTAGCTTTTGGTTTCCTAGAAGTTTGCCGTCATATTCTTCCTGCTGTTCAACAAACTCTGCTGTTTGCTCTTGTATAACCTGTATACGAGTGTTTAGCTTTGTTCGTCTTTCATTTTCTGCCGCATTCTCTGCGAGCTGTTTCTTTGCCTCTCGTAGTCTGTCTTGAACGAGAAGTAAGCTGTCTTCAAGCTGTTCTTGATCCAAGATGCTTGTAGGTAAAGTTCTGTCGAACGAGCGTAACAAGTCTTCCCAATCGCGCTGACCTTTTGCATTCCGTTCGAATTCTGCATTGTTCTCTTTAATCTGTATAATTCGAGGTTTAATCTCATTAATTTTCTCCTGTGCCGTGAGAAGGTTGCCCCTCTCCACATCAATCATTGCTTTTTCGGCAGAAACATCAATAGGTTGCTTACAAGTCGGACACTCTTCTTTCAATTTTTCTAACTTTGTGAGAGTCCGTTGAGCACCCGTAGCGGCTGCTTGTAAAGACCCTAACTCTTCTTGCAAATCATCATAGGACTCATAGCTAGTTATTTTCGACGTTTGGATTGCCATAACATCGATTTGATCTAACAGTCTCTTGTACTGATTATTTGTTGTAATTTTTTTATTTTTTTCGGAGATATTTTCAATTTCTACCATGAGAGAGCTTAAAGCTTTCTCGTCTTCAGATGTATCAATTTGTAAATCCAACATAGGTAGTATGAATGTATCACTCAACTTATTATCTTTTAACCATTTTTCTACTGTTGCAAGTTTACCAGCTATGGTAGCAGACCTACTTGAAACCTCTTTAGAGGCTCCTTTAAATACTTCAAATAACTCAACGTAACCTTCTAGGTGCAAAAGATCAATAAGAAACTTCTTACGATTTGCATCGGTAGCAGTAAGAAACTGCAAGCTGGCATTGGTATTTTGATATACTAGCTGCGAAAATGTTTTAAAGTCTACTCCAAGAACTTCTTGTAACGTCTTATAAGTATTTGTAGCCGTATGGCTAGAGATATCAGTGCCGTTCTTTTCAAGTTTTACTTTAATATTTGTTTTACGGTTTACCGTAATTTCGTACCTATCTTCATCTTTTGTAAAGGATAAGTATATGTTATAACCATTATTTACATAGCGGTTAGGAATGTCTGCTTTTTTGATTCCTTTTGAGTTCTTATTATACAATGCTTCTTCAATGATTAACGGGATGGAAGACTTCCCCATCCCGTTAGTACCAAGGATTTGTGTAACAGTGTTGTCGTTTAATTGTAACTCATTACCAGAACCATAACTAAAGCAGTTATCCCATTTCAATGTTTGTAGTGTAATCATTGTATGTTCCTATGATGTCTGGTATCTTATCAGCGTTAATTTCTAGTATGTACGTTAGATACTCTACTAGTTCTTCTTGTACTGTCATGTCTTTGTCCATAATTAAGGAGGCTTCAGACTTTCTTTTCACTACTTTTTTATCTAACAACTCAGAGTTCTTGACTCCTGCTAGATCTTGTATATCCCCTTCTACTTCATAGATTGTATGATCAAAGTCAGTAGCCGTCATTTCCTCACTACTTGTAACTGTTTTACGAATTAACTGAGGAAGTTTAAACTCTTCCCACAACCAACTCCAGTCTTTTTCATTAATAAGTAAATAACCTGTCTTTACCCTAGCTCTATGAAAAGAAGTAGTCATTGGACTACCTGGGTATATAATATTTCTTTGTGTATTGCTATGAGAGTGCAAGTCTCCTGCAAACACAACTGGGAAATCTTCTAGTAAGTCTAGATCGATTTCTGGTTTTACGTGCGGTGGTATTTCTCCCCTGACATGAGTAAATAAGGGCTTAGTCTTATCAAAATGATCGATACTACCCTTTCTGTGTAGATCTGCATAAGGCAAAATGCCGTATCCAAGATCATTATCAACGTATGAAATATCTACTACATTGATTAAAGGATTAATATCTCGAGAAACTTGCTTCAACTGTGTAAAGAATGTCTTATTCTTTTTTGTTGCTTCATGGTTTCCATCATAGATAATAGTGGGAATCTTTACTCCTCGAATGAACGAGAAGTAAAGCTCCAACTCTTCCATATTCGGTAGACGATCAAAGAGATCGCCACCGATTATGTGCATATCACATTCTTTCTCTAGTTCGTAAACTTGTTGAAAAAACATTTGATAACGGTTTGTCGCCCACTTTACTGGAACGTTTTTCTGTCCCAGCTTAATGTGCCAGTCTGCCGTAAAAAGAATCATCCTACATTAAACTCCGCATCTAATGCTTCGTCATCAGTCTCTGCACCGTGGTTACGGAGACGGTCTAACAATTCTTTCTGTGCGTCAGCAGTAGGACGGCTCATAACATCATCCATAGACTTGAGGTCCGCGATAGATGCTAATTCGTCTTCTGTAAGAGCGCGAGGCTTGCATTTCAATGCTTGGAGTTGGTACTCTACATTGTAAGGCAGTGGGCCTGTCTTTACTCGCTTGAAACAAATGTCCCAGCCAGTTGAGGTATCAGTAGGGTCGCCCAAGTCTTCAGCAGCAGTAATAATCTGCTCCCACAACTTCTTCTTGAGGTTTGCTACTTTGACTACGCCATCGCTTGGGTCAATAACTTGACAAGCGTAGCTCCAGCCACATTTAAGGTCAGGATAGTACTCTCGTACCCAGTCCTGCTCTTTGTTGTTGAATCGCTCAGAGTTTCTATCGAAAGATAGGCACTCCAAAGGAATGTTTTTACCATTCTCGCCTTCGATCCAATAGACATAACGTGCAAGAATGTCGCCAACTACGCGCATCTTGTTATCGCCGTCTTTGTATTGAAAGGTATTGATGGATGATTTTTGGGCTCCGCCCGTTTGCTTATTAAATGATAATGCCATTAGTGTATAGTCTCCAGTGTGACTTCTTCATAGATGAACGTTATTTCGTCCGGTAATACTATGAGTAGCCTGTTATCGTTGATTTCATCTAGAGGCACGGGACAGTGTAGTGCGTCTAGCGTAGTTTTGTTATATGCAACATAATCTGCATAGCTTCTCAAGGAAGCCAGTGCGTAATATATGCATAGTTCTTTTTGTGTATACTTATAGGAATGGTACAGTAAGAAGTCTCCATGAAGAAGAAAACTAGAACCTGTAAATTTTTTATTAGAATATTTATAAATACGGTCGAACTTGTTACGAGGGATCTGTTGGTTTATTAACATTTCCATGATCGTGTTACAAATAGCAATATTGCCATCTGCCGTATCAAAAACCTTCTTCCAATCAAATAAGAGCACTATTATACATCCTTTTAACCAAGTTGTCAAGAATTATTTTTTTAAAGGTACTTCATGTCCCAACCCTGCTTCATATAGAACCCGACACGATTTGAGGCTTGTTTTCGAGCCGTATTTCCTTTCAGGTGTATATCTATAATAACAGGACTGATCTTACCTTCTTTCTTCCGAATCACTCGACCTACAAGCTGTGTCAATAGTGGTTCATTATTTACGGGTGTAGCCAGTATCAAACAACTTAACGTATCTACTGATATACCCTCAGAGAAGATCGCTTGCGTTCCATATAAAATGTTTGCATCTCCGTAGAGAATTTGATCTACAAGCCCTTCTCTGTCCTCGTGTGCAACTTCACCCGTCACACAAATTGCTTTATCTCCGCTTAACTCTGCACACGCTTTCAGAAAAGCTACTCGATCACTTACTACTAGCACTTTGTGCCCTCTTGCGGCGTAGGCCGCAGCAAGCATGGATATAGTGTGTCTGTACTCTTCATCGTTCGATAACTTTGTTACTCGGTTAGCCCAAGGTATTTTAGCACCATCCATGAAACGAATTTCGGAAGCTACTAAATGTACTGTAGGGGTCATATAGTTTTCTTTTGGTGGCTTAAAAAGAGTATTACCAAAGTAATCTCTGAACACAACGTGTTTACCATCCTTTCTTTCTATAGTACCTGATAGACCTATCTTATATCTACAGTAGTTTGTATCTAAGATTTTGGAAAAAGTAGGACTACTAACGTGATGCATTTCATCTAGTATGATAGTCCCGAACTCCTTACGAATCTTTTCTACGTTTCGGTATAAAGTCTGAGTATTGCCAATTACAATAGGACTATCAAGATCAAATTGACCACTGCCTATGATGCCTGGTTTAAAACCGTAGACTTTCTCTACTTCTTTTGCCCACTGATTACGCAGAGGGACAGTGTGGGTAACAACGAGTGTCTTTTGACCAAGCTTACCTGCAATAGCTAAGCCTGTAAAAGTCTTTCCCCAACTGACCCATGCGTTAATTATAGCATTGTCTTCGATCTCGTCAAAAACTTTCTTCTGACTGTCTCGGAGTTCAAACTTAAACTCAGGAAAGTCCACAGGTACATGAGTACGCTTATCGACTATCTCATAGTGCTCTGGTATTAAATCCGTGCGCCCTATAGGTAGTGATACTAACCCATTTCGAATGATCCCCATATTCTTAATGATCTGAGGAGGATCAAGAGGATTGTGCGTAGGAATTGAATAGGTAAGCTCTCTATCGATCTTATCCTGCAACTCGGCACTGCAATCCATGTAAATTCTGTGGCTTATAACTGCTTTCATAAATTCAGTTCATTCTTTGCAATAATGTATTGTTTAACGAAGTCAGATCTTACTATGTCCTCTACTTGGAAGTCTACGAAAGTAAACGCGTCCATGCTTTTAAGTACACGAATAAAATCTTGTAATCCGTTCGCTTTTAAATCAGCTTGTCGAAAGTCTCCGCAGAACATAATTCTACAATTCTCACCCATACGAGTGATAATAGAATCAAGTTCATGAAAACTCATGTTTTGACACTCATCAATAAGAATAACTGCATCCCTGAGTGTAATACCTCGTATAAAAGAAGTAGTCATAAAGTGTACTAAGCCTTTGTTCTTGAGGATTTCATATGCATCCCCTCGACCAAATAAATCATTAGCGATATCTTTATAAGGTTCCTCATATACTGAGCCTTTCTCTTTTTCGGTTCCTGGTAGGAAACCAATGTCACGAGTCGGCACTGCACTTCGTATAATTACTAAGTTCTGGTAAGCCCCTTTTGCCATATCATCGTATGCTAGATAAGAAGATATGAAGGTTTTACCGGTACCTGCTAGACCGTGTAGCACTAGGTTTTTGTCTGACTCAAATGCAGTCAACTGATTTCTAGTTAAAGGTTCTATCTCGCGTAGTTCTAAACTAGCCCCTGCGAGTGTTTTTCGTCTTTTAGCCATATTTATACTTTTCTTTTAGTGTCTTTGAGTTTCGTCTCTGAATACTCATAAAGCATCCAAGGCAAGCCTTTGAGATGCAGAATCCCTGCCCATGTATATCCTACTTCGGGAGGGCGTGGCACGGTAAAAGGACTGTTATGACCTCTTACTCGAATTAGTGTAGCAGACTCTTTCAGCTCTACTTTACTAATTTTTAAATATTTTAAAGATAACATAGTAGTCTTCTCGTATATAAAAGGTTTACCACTGTTATCTATAAAATACTTTGTTCTCTGTTTTAGTAACCCATTGGGGCTTGTAATCATATGTTTTAGTACTTGTAAATTCTTGTGAGGAGTCTGTACTCTGCGGGCACCAAGTGTCTTACCTTGCTGATTCTTGTCGTCCAGAATCATATTATCAAGAAATAACAGGCCATCATACTCTTCCCAGTTCCCTGAGTCTAACAGGAAAACTGGGAAGGTAATCTTAGGTATGCCTCTAAACCCTATCACCATACATTTTCTCGAACTTACCGCCTGAATAGTCTTCATGAATAATCTCGAAGTCACAACCAACGGGAGTGCCTGGGATAGAAAGCCCTCTATCCGTTTGCACAAACTTTGCTAACTGTAACATATATTCGTCTACTTCTTCATCTGGTACTTCTGCTAGGATGGAATCGTGTACTAGAGCAAAGATGCGTGCTTTCTTGCTGTTTGCTTTAATCCACGAGTTCATGTCTATAGCGCCTAGAAGGTTAATATCAGAAGCAGCAGACTGCACCAGAAAATTAAGACCAGACCTAACGCTATGACTCTGGATGCCTTTGTCTGTCGATGCGACATTTGGTAATCTCCTTTTTCTTCCGAAGAAGCTGTAAATAAATCCATTCTGTTGGATATACTTTTGGTTATCCTCGATCCACTCTTTTAACTTAAAGAATGCGCCAAAGTAATCATCAATTACTTCTTGTGCATCTTTTCTACTGAAAGGCTTACCTGAGTCCTTTGTTACTTGCTCACTAATCTTATTCGCACCAGCTCCATACATAATACCGAACGTTACAGCCTTAGCAGCCTGTCTCTGCATAGCATAGAGACTTGCTACTTCACTTGCTTCACAAGGCAACTTAAATACCTTCTTGGCAATCTGAGAGTGAAAATTACCTCCCTCTCGGAAAACGTCCATAAGTGCTTTGTCTTTTGCTAGAATAGCCGCGACATATACTTCTGCTGTTGTTAAATCCATTGCAACGATCTTGTGGCCTGGAGCTGCCTTAATACAACCTTTTACAATAGGGTTATCCCTAGGAAGTTGTTGCATATTGAGTTTGCCAGAAGAACTAAGCCTGCCACTAGTAGTACCATGGAGGTTGAAACCTGTACGTAGTCGGCTATCACGATCCAACTGCGGTAAGATTTTGTCCAAATAAGTATTTTTAATCTTGGATTTTTGTCGAATCTCAAGAATGAGCTGGGGGATGTGGGATTGCTCTGCAAGCTCTCCAAGAACCTCCGCGTCTGTGCTATTTGCACCAGTGCCAGTCTTTTTACCAGTTGGATTGAGGCCAACGAAGTCAAACAACAAGCTACGAAGTTGCACAGTAGAATTAGGATTAAAATCTTTTCCATTTATCTCTTCAAATTTACGAATGGCTGGATCTTTATACATCTCTACTACGGCTTCGTCAATCTGCTCTTGCATAAGAGACTGTGACTTTACCAAGCGAAGTTTGTCAAAAGGGACACCATTGTCTTGAATGTCTGTTAAAAAACGACACCCTGGGATTAATATGTTGTCATAGACCTTAGCCAGACGTTTGTTCTGTTTAATTTTTACAAACTTTTCATATAGCAGAAATGTTACTGCTGCATCCATGCCTGCATATAACTTCATAATAGAGAAAGGAATGTCTCCCCAGTTGAAGTCACCTTTAAGAATACCATTTTGTTTACGATAGTTATCTATCCAATCGTACATGGGCTTCTCATAATCTCCATAGATTGTATACTTCATTGCTAGCTGCTTCAGACCATGAGTACCTGGGTTCTCATCGATCAAGTAGTGTAGCAACATTGTATCCTCAAAGCGAGGAAACTTGAAGTTGAAATGATACTCAAAGAATGCCATATCAAACTTAGCATTATGAAAGATCACTGTCTTTTCATCAAATAACTGTTGTAGCAATGCTTCTGTAGTTTCATCAAAGCACTCTGTGTCTATATAAGCTCCACGATCAGCCTCATAACTAAGACTAATACCAAGCATGTGCCCATCGCGTGGATATAGTCCGGTTGTTTCCGAGTCCAGAGCAACATAAGGCAGAGGGGCAGAAATAGCAGCACGAATGAAATCATTGGCTTCCTCCGTATCTTGTATACCCCATGCGTTATATGTAGTGATTACTGTGTCCTGTTTATTACCAGTTATGTACTCTACAATGCTTTGCTTGGAGTCGTCCCATGTGCGTTGTGCCTCTGGCTTAAACGCGAGCATGGCAGGGTTAATGATAGGCAAGAACTTTTCTTCTACTTTCTTACCAGAATATTCTGTGATTGAGTTTATGGGAGTGAAATACTTGAGCGCATCACTGCCTACGAGAATGAGCCAGTCATAGGCATCAACATCGATTTCGATATCACAGTCTCGTTTTAATACTTTCTTAATGTTTGGGTCAGAACAGAGTTGGAATTGATCAAACTCGAATTCATCGTCAAACTCTTTCTTGAAATTAGTTCTACTTGGTTTAGTTTCTACTAATGCAACTTTAGGCATATATCTTACTCTTTAGTTTTTGTACGGTTTGTAGGGGTAAGGCTCCAGGATCTGTATTCTTGAGACTTACATTTCTTGATGTTAAGCCCACTCGCTCAATCATCTCTTTGACAATTTTAGCAGCATCTTGTCCTGCATCATCGCCATCAAAGAAGACAACCACTTCCTCTACACCTTGTATAGAAAGCATTCTTAATTTGTCTTCATTTATATTCTTTGTTCCAAAAGTACAGATTGCATTCGTCAATCCTTTATCGTGCAAATTAATCATATCGAATATACCTTCTACTAGCATAACAGAACCTTGTATCGGCTCTACTATAGGGAACAGAGGCATCTTCGCACCCGCAGGCGAGATCATGTACTTAGGTGTGCCGCCTGTGGTATGGCGGCCATTAAATGCTACAATACGACCTGATATATCTCGTACTGGAAATACAATACGTCCGATATGGTCAGGGTCATGGTGTTGAAACGCTTCAAATCTTTTATACGTCTCTGGTTTAATATCTCTCCAGTTACCTGCATACGGGGAGATATTTCGGGGAAAAGACAAACCAATACTTTCAGACCTCTTCTCTCTAATAGTCTTTTTTAATAGTTCTCGTCTTACTTGTAAATGGTTTGCCTTTTCTCCGAAATGCGTGAAAATGTTACCCTTGTATCCACAAGAGAAACACTGAAATATTCCTGTAATGCGATCAATACGCATACTAGGGTTGCGGTCAGCGTGCTCAGGATTAATACAACTAACTAAGCAGTCACCACCCTTTGGTATAAAATATAACTGTCTTGAAGTTAATAGTTCTTCTACTGTCATTGTGCTACTTCAGCGTAAAATGATCCATCTGTATGTCGAAGTCTTACTATTTCTTTGCCTTCGAGCATTTGCCCCAGGCTAATGTAAGGCCCGCCACTAGGATCAAACATACCAAGGTTTTGCTTATCAATTCCTGATACGCCTTCTATGCCTCCGTAGCGACAAAACTCCATGGATGTTCCTGTCATAATAAATTTGTAAGTAGTCTCGTCTTGTTTATCCCAACACCAACTATCACCATATCTATTCTTAATCATCTTCCAATATCCTTTACATTACTTCTACTGATAACTTGGTATGCACCTTTGTTATACGCAGGAGCAACCGTGAATTTTTTAGACTCTTCTACTTTATAAGATGTATCTGGAGCCGAGGTATAAGCACTCTTAGGCTTAGCAGATGGATAGTAAGGAGTCTCTCTTCTATACAAATCTTTAGTGTCAAGTTCCTCGAACTTAGGAGTATATCGTTTTGCTTTAGGTAACGGCTTACGCTTTCTACCTGAGGAGGTGTGTCGTAAACTACCGAATGTAAGTGCCATATGCTTTTTCTCCTTTAAAGTATCCGTATATTATACGCAAAAGAAGTTAAAAAGTCAAGAACTATTTTTAAAGATCGTTAATTTCTTCGCCAGTCTTGTGCGAGGAATCGTCTTTCTCTTTCGGAGTCATAGCAGTCTCAGGGCCAATCTTTAGGCTATCCCAGTCTACTGTAGAAGTGAACGATTTCATAGAAGCTGATCGCATTTTTACACAGTTAAATGTAATACAAGCGTCCTCATGATCCCAGGTTTCTAGTGTATAAGCAGCATCTGCCGCATCCAGAATACCTTTAGCGAATCGTGCTTCACCTGTTGCGTCTGTTTGATAAGGGGAAATTACTGTACAATCATATTCTTGTGCCATTGATTTTAACGCCTTGCTTACTTCGATTTGTTCTGTCCAGTCGTACTGTCCTCCGCGAGAAGGGAGACTCGACCGCTTTACCTGATTAATATAGTCTACGATAATGACACCAACATTCAAGGGCTTAACTTTTTTGTCAAGCTCTGCGCGAATCTTGGATAGAGTAAGTGCAGGGTCATACACTACGTCCAGCTGCTGAGTCGGGAGGAGCTCATGCTGTGTCTTTAGTGATGTATGCAACTTATTAAAGTCACGATGTGTTCTATAATCCTTCAAACGATCTTGCCCATCAACATAACGAGCTGCCCACCACGTTGCTACTTTCTCCCACTCGGTTACGCTCAGATTCTGAGTACGTAGACGAGCAAAGGGAACTTCTGTAGCGATGGAACAGCATCTTTGTAGGATAGATCGGCTATCCATCTCAATAGTGAAATACATAGCCGACTTACCACTAGCGTATACTGCGTTAGCAATATTTGCACAAATAACAGATTTACCAGCACCTCGGCGACCACCAACCATAACAAGATCTCGGGGGGAGAACTGTATTTCGTAATCGTACTCTTCATTGAGTCCCAAGGGTATATACTTAGCTAAATCTTCTTCTGGCTCGAACAGTTCAATACGTTGCATACTTTCCTGCGGATCTTCAAGATCAACCTTATCTTCAACGTCTAGGACGATCTGATGTAGGTGGTTCACAGACTCCTGAGCATTCTCGAATGCAACAGAGTTGTCTATGTAATCTTCTAGCGAGTCCAGAATTTCTTTTTGAGTGTATTCGTTCTTCAAATACTCGAGAAGCATATGAGCATCGGCATCGACCTCAACAGCTTCCACTGCGAACAGTTTTTCACGGGTACTTGAATCACGAATCTCAAACTTTAGATCTTCAATCGTGGGCATTTTATGAAAGTCTTCGCAATGCTTATCAATAATCTTAGAAAGACTATGATACTCACTTGGCAAATAATGCCTATGCGTAACACTCCAAGTCTGAAAGTCTTGGAGCGTGAGCACTTGCTTTATCAACGCACTTGCGATGTTCAAAAAAATTCCCCCGAATTTGAATCTAAAAAAGAGGACAGACCCCGAGGAGCCTGTCCTTATAAACTAGAAAGAATTAAGCAGATGCTTTCTCTTTCTTAGCTGCGCCATCATAGTCAGCGGCTGAAATGCCACGACGTGTTAGCATAGTCTTGACGCCACGAGCAGTTTTGCCAATCGCTTCAGCGATATCTTCAACACCCATAGTTGCAATGTCAGTCAACTCGGCCAATGGATCTTCCTTAGAAGCGCCTTTGGTAGTCTCTTGACGAGGAATTGCGTCAATGTCTCCAGAACGAAGTAGGCTAAGAGCCTTGCCACGTACAGAGTTTACAGAACGGTCTAGCTCAGCCGCGATTGCTTCTACGAAAGCACCGTCTTGTACCATAGATACAAAGGTGACTTCTTCAGCAGGAGAGTACGTGCGTACAGCTTCTACTTTAGGAGCAGGCTTGACGTGGCCAGTTAGTTCCATAGACAGGATCTTGCCTTGGATTGACTTAGGTGAGAAAGCGCCATCTTCAAAATGACCTGCAATCTCTGCATAAGTGTATTCTCCGCTATTGTCTGAGACAAAAGCAGCAAGAGTTGCTTCTTGAGCATCGTTAAATGCACGGCTAGAAGCCGCAGAAGCTAGTTCTACATCGTGACCCATCTTTCGCAATTTGCTTGAGATAGAACGAGTAGAGGTATCAAGTTCAACAGCTGCTTCCGCAACAGTTGCTTGAGAAACGGGGCTTTCGCCACCGACAAAATCAGTTAGTTGAGCAGTTCGCTCATCAGTCCACTTAGGTAATGCCATTATATTTATTCTCCAATAAAGTCTAAAAGGTTAGTTATGATTAGAACGCCAGCATCTCTGGCTTTCTTAGTTTTTGCAGATTCTACTCCGCCTTCGTTTACTAGGATGGTGACATCCTTAGTCAAGCTAGTCTTGACTGCATAACCAAGCTCTTGCAGTTTGTTATGAGCCTCGGCCTTCGTTTTGTAACTGGTAAGTTTACCACTAATACAAACCGTGCCGTGGGTTATGTTTGTTGTTTGACTGTTCTCAAACTTGAAGCTAAAAGGTAACATACTCTGCTGATAAAACTCCATCTCTAGCCAGTGTAATAAACTAGCAGTAGACTTCTCACCAAGACCCGCCTTACGGCACAAATCGTAGTCTATTTCATCGATATCTTCGCAGACTTTGGAAAGTTTTTCCGAGGCTGTTTTCCCGATAAGAGGTATACTAAAAGCAGGTAAAAGTACATTTAGCGGTGCACTTTTAGAGCGTTCTAGTTCATCTACTAACTTCGCCGCAAGTCTTTCAGACCCGATCAACTCTGCAAAGTCTTCATAAACTAAAGAATAGAGTTCCTCGAGGGAGACAATATCTAGTTTAGCTACTGTTGCAGGGCCGAGACCTTTTATCTTCAGAGTCTTGGCGAAGTGTTCGATAAGTTTAAGAACTTTTTCTCCGCATTGCGGATTTCTACAATACAGAAGATAGTTGACCTCTTCTAGCACCGATCTGCAACTAGGGCAGTTTGTTGGAGCTTCGATATTGGTCATTTGTATTCCTCTGAAATTGAATAAGTATTATACTGGACTTTAAGGTTTCTGTCAAGAATTATTTTTCAACACGTCCAATGATCCTAGGGATTATTTCCCCTGATCGTATTACAGAAACCCGACAACCTACTTGTAGATCTAAGTCTCGTATATACTCTATATTGTGCAAGGTGGCTCTCGAAACAGTTGCGCCTCCGATTTCAATAGGATCTAGGATCGCTACTGGGCTTACAACGCCGCTCTTACCGAGCTGCCACACTACATCAAGTAGTGTTGTTTCCACCCCCTCGGCCTGTTCTTTAAGAGCAAAGGCACCACGGGGGTGTTTAGAAGTATGACCAAGACGCTCAAACTCAACTGAGTCTTTCAACCTGTAGACCAAACCATCCGTGGGATAGTTGGTACAGTCAAAGTCGGTAACTACCTTCAGACCCATCATCTTTAACACAGTCAAAGATCCTTCGTAGTGAGAGGCTTGCCGAGGCGAAGCATCGTATGCTACGAACTTTAAAGGTCGTGGTGCAAACTCGTCTAGGCTTTTAAGACCTAAAGAACCTGCCGCATAGTTACGTGCGTTTGGTATAGAACTAGGGGCAACAACTTCCCCTGTTACCTGAATTAGGGCGGTACTTCTAATCTCCGTAGGGACTAAAAGTCTCATCTTATCAGTGATGTCTCTTCCTTGAATACCGTCCCCACGAGTGAGGGCCAGTTCTAGGTTGCCGTCTACATATAGCAAAGAGACTGCTGCTCCATCTAGTTTAGGACTACATACACAAGCGTCTACATCCAAAGGAGCTTTAGTAATATCAAAACACTTCTGGAGAGAATACATCTGGAATGCATGCGAAATAGCATCCGTAACGGTGTATCCAACTAGGGTATAGTCGTGCTTATCAGCTAAAAGGTCAAACTCTTGATCTGAGATCGCAGGCGTGCCCTTGTAGTACAACTCACTCATTTTATCTAAAAACGCTCGCATATAATTCTCCTAAATAAGAAAAGATATTATACGGAACTTTAAGGAGATTGTCAAGAATTATTTATAGAGATCGTCAATTAAATCTGAAAAATGTTCTTGTACTAGCTCTTTCGATTCTGCCAAGGAAAGTATCTCGGTCAGTCCTATAAATAGCTCTTTGGAGTTACTCAAGTCAAGTGGCATGGCAATACCTTCTGGCGTCGGTTTCCACTCTTCTTCAAAGTCCATGTAATACTTTCGGAGATGTATATATTCTATACCTCTGAAAGTATTAATAGTCAGCCTTACCTGAGTTTCTTTAACCTCATCATAGTGAATAACACGAGAGTATGCTTCTGGGGCTTGATGTAGTTCCATTTAACGTCCCTCATTCTTAAGAATTGAAGACAAAGGTACCACACTAGACACGTTCGCAGGTCTTAGTAGACGATATGAATCCGTATCCCAGCAGAAGAAAAGAAGAGTATCGGCAGTTTCCTTTGCTCTATTCTTCTTTTTCTGAATATAGGGAGTGGAGAAGTCCAAGGTACAAACATTGTACTTTAGTTTTTTGGAGTGTTCGCTACGGTAAGTAATAACGGCATCCCCATAGTTGTGCACTAATTGTGCCAGTTCTTGCTTTTTCACTATAGCTCCTTGGGTTAGTATTTCAGCAATCATTATTGTGATGCTACTTTACAAGGTGATTTCTATAGATACAAAAAGACCCTACTAGGCGAACCTAGTAGGGTTTAGTACTTACGCTTCGTTAATTTTAGTAATTATAGAAGTAAAGTATTGTGAGGCTTTACCTGTCAACTTGGCAATAATTTCCTCGTCAACATCTTGTCCTGCATCACCTAAAGCTGCGATTAGGGCTTCAGCCGCTGCTGCTTTAGAGACACGAGCACTGCCTCCTCCTGAGGTTGTACTGCCGCTAGATTTAGCCGCAGGGGTTTTCTTAACATAAACGCCAGCTTTTGTTAAGATCATACGAACACCGTTAGGTGACTCGTCTAATTCTTCTGCAATGTCTTTTACAATTTCCATACTCGTTTCTGGAGTAGGTTCAGCTTCTTCATACATTGATACTGCTTGTGCTTTTTTATCATCATCCCAAGCCATTTTTCGTTTCCTTTTAGGTTTAGTGTTTTTAAGTCCGGGTGCAAAACCCGTTGCTTCTAGTTGTTGCATGTAAAATCGGTCGCCCATTTGCTTCCTCTCATATTTGAAAAACTATTATCGCAAAATATAACCAGATTGTCAAGAAATATTTTTTATAACCTCTCCAAATTTATTCCATATTTTTCCAAATGAGTTAGCTTTCCTAGTTCATATGCAGGTGCATAAGCACTAAAGCCTCCAGTCTGTACATTTGAAAAATATGTATCTTCACTATCTATCTTCTGTACTACATAGATACTGTAGCAAGGACAGCCATACTTACTCTCATAGTCAACGGGAGACATACCTTTTTTAGAATTTACATACTCAGGTGTCAGTTTGTTCTTGACTATAACAGTACTATGATACTGAGCAGACCATGCAATCTCCTCATTTTTAAAGTCTTCTGCCACACACTCATCTGGAAAATAGTGTGGGATCAGTCTTTCTTCTTTGTTTGCTGGTCTTGACGGTACTCCCACTGTCTCAAGAATGTTTCGTACGAAAGCGGGAGACCTGAAAAGTCTCTTGGCGATATCTGTAAGAGTATCTCCTCCGAGGAAACTTGAGCACGCTTCAGCGATTTCTTGAGTAGACGCTGGACGACCCCGCAGAGACTTCTTACGCTTTTTGGTATATTCTTTTCTTTCGTCATATTCTTCAATGATCTTTTGTAGGCGTGTTGTGTTGTACGAGATATTTAGAATATCGCACGCCTCTTTTTTAGTTATCGGCTTTTCTGTTTTTTCCGTACCCTGGAGGGAAGTACTGGAAGGGTTGAGAAGAGCCTTTACCTTCTCGATGTTCTTCGCTGTAAGGTTCTCGTACTCCTTCTTCTTCACTCTCTTTATCGCCATACTCTAGCTCCAATAATAATTCACAATAATGTATAATCTTTTTTATGTCCTCTGCTCCGTTCTTATTCCGATGCCGAGTTGCATACTTAATAATGTTACCTTCGATATACCCTAGCTGATTCGCGTGTATATACTCCAGTGGTTGAATAGGCAGATCATAGTGTGATCCACCTTCTTGCTTATCCAATGGATTAATCATGCACAAAGTCCTTAATCATAGGAAACACAGGGTTGATAGCATATGCACACTGTCGGGCAATATCCATATGTTCTTTCTGCGTGCCGGGAGTGGTACGCACATCAACGTAGTGAATCCACGATCTTACAGTACCGTGCATATACAAACGAGTTCTAGTCAAACCTTCTGGTAAAACTGCTCTCGCCTGCTCTTTTGCAATACCGAGTTCAATAGCCCACTGATAAGCACCCCGTGCTGTGTCTATTACTCGCTTCTGCTGCTGTATCCAGTGTTGGTGTAACAAAGCATCTTCGGTTTCAATACTGTTTTGACGATTCTTTTCGTCCTGCATACGAGTCTCTTTCAACTCCCAAGGGTACTCTTCTAGGTCGCCAGGAGCTGCATATCTCTGGCTAAACTCTTGAAAAGCAAAGCTACGATGCCTTACTATCTGGTGAGCAATGTCACGGGTAGTGTTAATCTCCATAGTAATACTGGCCATCTCAAAGGGAGACCAATGCTTATGCTTGATTAAATACTTAACTAATTTCTCAGAAGTTTTCTCATTATTCTGGTTTGCTGGGTTAGACACTCTAGCCATATATGCAATATCTTGCAGTAGGTCAGACGTACCAGTAGGTGATATAAGTTTTACACTCATTTTGCTGTGATCCTTTTTTCATAGTCTGCGTAGTCATCGTTCCACCACGGCGGTCTTTCTCTATGCGACCAACTGGCGAAGGTGGCTTTATCGAGGTGGTAGTAGTCCCTATAAGACTGTATTGGGTTGTTGTAATCCTTAAGCTCATCAGGCATTGCTAGTCCGAACTCTGTGAATCCGAGTCTTGGCATGTTTT
>JACLAB010009048.1_pt1 | contig 74560 bp, 47 predicted proteins | sample 8027921 | NCBI WGS metagenome assembly JACLAB01 (sample SAMN15725117, study PRJNA655200) | protist metagenome | isolation source: fluorescence activated cell sorting (FACS) single amplified genomes of... | place: USA: West Boothbay Harbor, Gulf of Maine | collected 2000-07-19 | reverse complement strand
TGACAGCGTCAACGAGACGGATTGCGTGTTGACGACGACGGAGGTTGTGGAGTTGTTGGAGAAGAAGTGTAACATCGTGGACGAGGCGGGCGTGAGGAGTCTGCCGAGCGCGAAGATTGATTCGATGTTTGCGTCGTGGTTTAGAACGGAGGATATGATGGACGTCGAAGAAGACGAACAAGAAGATGCACTTCTGCCACCAGCCTTTGCGGCAACCTCCGGCGCGTACCTCGAATACGTCTTTCGCAAAGCGGCGAGGGATCTCTACGGCGTCGATCTGCGAGGCAAAGATTTAGAGTATAAGACGCTGACGAACGCGGACATGCGCGAAGTGGAATTGAAAATCGAGGGCGAAGTGAAACTAAAATTTCTCTTAGCGTACGGGTTTCGAAACGTCCAAAACGTCACCAGGGCTTTGAAAAGAGAACCGAACAAGTGGGATTTCGTGGAGATGATGGCGTGTCCGAGCGGATGCGCCAACGGCGGCGGGCAAGTGCCTCCACAGCAGTCGTATTTGAACGCCGAGTTGTTGAAACGGGTAGAAGAGGCGTACATGGAAGGCGAAATTGAGAGCGAGCGCAGAAATCTACACTCAGCGGCGGTGAAGAGTCTGATTACGTCCGCGGAAGAAAACGGCGACACTTTATCGGCGTACGATACGACTTACAACGCGTTGGCGGCGTCCAATGATATGAAGAAAAAAGTCACGATTGCAAACGTGGATAATTGGTAGAGAGAGATAGATTAGCTCGCATAGATTCAAATGTTGTTACCATATAGTACTAGGAGGGACGTAGAAGTAATTGAAAAATAAAGTAAAGTCGTTTCATAACACATACCGTACTAAAGCGCGTTGTCTAATTTATCCTCCTCGCTCGACGCATCGTTCCTTCCTCCTTTCACTTTTTCTATAATCATAGGCACAAGTTTTCTTGAAGCAAACACCGCGAAAACGCTGCCAAAACCTACGATCCATCCAATCCACCATCTGTCGTCTAACAAAACCACCGCCACGGAAACGATCATTTGCACTATTTGCATCGGACCGCCAAACTTTAAAAAGTTTGCAAACACGTACCCGCCAGGGCCGTACACCATCAAGTTCGTCTGGTATCCAAACGGCGACATGAACGATGCCGACGCGGCGAGCATTAATAGAAAACTCATTTGTGCGTTTGGGATGCCTTGCTGTTCGGCAGACTCAGCGGCGATGGGATACATCAACGCCGCAGCGGCGTTGTTACCGACAATGTTACACAGAACAACCGTGGCGAGGTATACGGCGACTAAAATACCGGGTTTGCCGGTGCCCAAAGCGTTGCCGGCGGCGACTAAATTTTGAGCGATGGCAGTGGCGACGCCGGATTGTTCCATAGCCGCAGATATACCAAAAGCGGCTGCAATGGTAACAATGACTTCCCATTTCACCGCAGCCCTCGCGGCTTCTTGCGTCAAACATCCAGTCGCTAACATGACGCCAGAAGCTAACAACGCGGCGACGAACAAATCGAGCGCGCCGGCGACAAAGACGGCAATCATGACAACCGCGGTACCCAGAGATGGCAATAACTTGTCAAACTGCGGCGGTGCAGAGTCTTCAATCTCAGAAACTAATGCAAATGCAGCGTCGCGTTTATGGTTCGATAAAAACGACGTCGACGTGTCCAACAACAAAACGTCTCCGGCTTGTAAAACGATGTCGCCGATACGCGCTTGAATTCTACCGCCAGATCGCTGCACGGCGATGATCACCGCATCGTATCTGGTTCGGAAATGCGCGTCTCTGACTGACTGTCCTTCCAAAATCGAGTGTTGCGAGACGACAGCTTGCACGAGTCGTCGATCGGTTTTACGAATGGACAATTTCGCGACTTGGTCGTCTTGCGGCACCATGCCCGGGATGCGTCGAAGCGTTTGCATGCCGCTCATGTCCCCGGCAAACCACAAAACGTCTTCGCCGCGCAAAACGGTTTCAGGATCGACGGTTTTCGTGACACCTTTCGCCCCACCTTCTTGCATGGCCGTGAGAAACAGACCCGGTGTGTTGACCAAATCAACGCCTCTAATGGTTTTCCCGTCTAAAGCGCCTCCGGCGACCACGCGCATGGGAATCGCAAACTCGCTAAAATTCAAATCCTGCGCATCCGCCAATAACACTTCCATGTCGTCCCCGCAGGTAAACTCCGACGTGTTTTCAAATCCCTCCACGTCGCTCAAGTTGGTGAAGCTCATGTCTAAATTACTCTTCGACTGCGATCTGCTTGGCGGTTTCATATCACTTCCGCTCAAATCGCCCTTTGACGCGCTTCGGAAAATACCACCCGGCGAAGAATTGCTCTGCGCCAATCGACTCTTTTTCGTTTCTTGTTGAACTTTTTCGCGTTCTACTTTCGCCTCCTCTCGTTCTCTCTTTTGTTCCAACAGCGGCGAATCTTCAGCCGCGTGTAAAACCAGAACGTCGTTGTGTCGAAAGATAATTTTGCCTAACCTGTTTTCAGCTACATTCGAGGACGTGCTCGTGCTCCCGGCTCTTTGTACCGCCATGATGGACGCTTTGTATTTCCTTCGAAACAGCACTTCTCGAGGAGACATGTCGATTAATGTCGATTTCGCCCCTATTCTCGCCCGCAGAACGAAATGCTTTTTTACCGCCAACGATTGTTGTCGGTTATCGATGTATTCGTGCGACTGTTTTCGCAACATAGATTGTTCGTCATCACCGTTCGCCGCGCTATTGCTGTTGTTGTTATTGTTGTTCTCGTTACCGTCGTCGGTAAACTTCCGCAACAACTTTTCGTAATTATGCACGTCCACGGACGCTCTTCGTTGCAGTTCCGTTTCGCGTTTACGATGCTCGTACCCTAGACCGACGATGGACGAATCGTCGTGGAACCTAGGCGAGCCTCCTTGCTGCGACGTCGGCGTGTTCACTCTGCTCGAGTGCGCGCTGCTCCCTTTTTTCGCGCCGCCGCCTTTCACGAACTCTTTATTACCACCATCACTGCTACTACTAAACGGATCCCCCGGGCCGGCCCATTTCGGACTCGGATCTAAACTATTTCCTTGACTCCCTCCGATCGATACGCTTTCCGGAAACGCGCCTCCAACCATCTTCTCCTCCACGTCGTGCGTCAGCGGCACCAACCCGTGCTCCTCGCACACCTCCCCGATTTTATCCACCAACCCGGTAAAAATCAGAACGTCGCCAGCTTCCAAGAGAAACTCCGGTTGCACCGCGCGCATCACCACGTCGCCTCTCTGCACGCTCACTAAATACAAACCGTTCAATCCTCTCAAAATAGCCACGGGTGAATCCACCACCGGACTTCCTCTCGGTACGACCGCACCAACCGTTAAATTTTCTGAATCGTTCATATCTCCGTTGCCGTTCCCAGAATCTTCCTTATTCTCTTTCTTCCCGCCCGGTAATAAAAATGGACTCGCCACGAGCATGTAACACAATCCGCTCAACAACACCGGCACTCCGTATTTACTCAACTCGAACAATCCAATCGCTTTTTCCTCCGGATATCGTTCTTTTCTCATCCCGTCGACGACTAAATTCGTGCTCGTTCCTATTAAAGTGCACGTCCCACCTAAGATTGATGAAAACGAGAGTGGGATGAAGAGCTGCGCCGGCGAAATCTTACACTTTCGGCACCATTTTTGGACGATTGGAATCATAATCGCCACCACCGGGGTGTTGTTCAAGAACGCGGAAACGATGGCAATGGGCATCATCAACCTCAATTGCGCGTCTGCGACTGACTTAGGCGTCCCTAACAGCTTCCCCATGTAATAATCCAACGCGCCGGTGTTTGATATCCCACTCGCGACGACGAATAAACACGCCACGGTGAGTAAACCTTTGTTGGAGAATCCTTTCAAGCCGCTCTCGATGGGGACGATGCCGGCGGCGAGCTCTAAAGCGAGCGCGCCGAGCATGAGTACATCCGGACCGGCGACGTTTTTAAGAAGCAAAACGAACATGAGGAAGACGACGGAGACGCAATACCATCCCTCCCAGTTGGCGGAACCGTGGTCGGTCATTTTTACGGCAAAACGTGAATAAATATGACGAGTGCGTTATCCCCTTTTTCTTTCCCAAGAGAAGGGTGTTAAACTAAAAATGTAGAACGAGAAGTAGAATACAACGACGCGTAATTAAAGATTTTTCCTCCGGATGGCGGAAACTTTCATCCTCACCGGACTCTCCGGCCGCAACGTGATTCCAGCGGCGTCTTTAGGAAACCCGCCGCCTTTCGTACCGGGTGAGTTGTTGTTGTTGTTGTTGTTGTTGTTCGTATCAATATCGTCGGGTAAATCAAACCGTCTCTTTTCGCAGGAACACGCGAGGAGAATGATCGCTTCTAACATGGCGAATTGCGCGCCGATGCACGCGCGCGGGCCCGCGCCGAACGGGAAGTAGGTGTTTTTGTACCCCATGCCTCGTAAAGCGGTTCGAGCGTACGGTTGGTTCGTTTCCGGGTCGAGGGCGAGCCATCGGTTCGGGTCGAACTCGTTCGGTTTACTCCAGTATTGACCGTCGCGGTGAGCGAGGTACGGACTGACGAGGATTGTAGAGCCTCGCGGGATGTCGTATTTGTTATTCTCGTCCAAGTGCACGTCCGAGATGGAGTTTGAGCGACCGACTATGTACGCCGGCGGTTTCAGACGCATGGTTTCTAAAATGATCGCCTCGGTGAACGGTAAGTCTTTGATGGATTCAAACGTCAACTCGGTTTGCGCGATAATTGTTTCCGAGTCTGGTTCTTTGCAGTTACCGTCGTCGTCGATGACTTCTTCCGCGATCGTGCATTCTTCTTGTTCTTTTTCTAAGGGGATTTTCTTCAACCTTTTGGAGGCTAAAATGCGCGCTTCCGTCGCTTCTTTCGCGATGCGTTCGCCAAAACTTTCGTCTTTGGCGACAAACGCCACCGCCCACGATAACACGATCGCGGAGGTTTCTTGACCGGCAACGATTAAGGTCATCACTTCGTCGCGAAGTTGTTTCCTGGACATTTTCTTTTTGTTAGTATTGGTGACGGCGTCTTCGTCGTCGTTGTTAGAGGAGCTCGCCATCGCTCCTTTCAACACTCGATCTTCCTCGTCTTCGACTAAATCGTCCAACGACGCCGATAATAATCGGTCTAGTAAATCCATCTCTTGCGTCGCACAAGCTATGAAACACGGCTCCTCCATCTCTGCTAGTCGTTTATCGATGATTGCGTAGACGGCGTTATCGAGCCGATCCACCGCGTCGTTGAACGAGATATTCGAGGGTAGAGGAAACCATTCCGGTAAAATCATCTCAATCCCGCTGCTTCTCTTTGCGAAATACTCGAACGCGACTCGAATTGAATCCACAATTTCCTTCCCTTTCGTTCCAACCGCATCTTCTCCAAACAACGTCCTGCAGACTACTTGTAACGTCACCTCGTTAAAATCCTCGTAAATATCCCTCTCTCCGTTTGTTCGCCATCGCGTGCGAATGGTTTCCTCGATGCACTCATTCATCGCTTCCGCGTACGTTTCCACCGCGGCTTTTCGAAACGCCGGATTCGATAATCTCCTCTGCGATCTCCACACGTCCCCATCCGTCACTAACAAACCATCTCCGGCCAATCGACTGGACGGGAAAAACGCCGTTCCTTTCTTCGTAAAGCTCGCCTCGTCGTCGATTAAAACCTGTTTCGCCACGCTCGGTTTGGAGACTAAAATCACGTTTTCCCCAGCCAACCGCAAGCCAGCGACGGGACCGTACCTGCTCTTCACTTTCTCTATAAACTTCAGCGGATTTTGTCCCATCTCGAAAGCGCTATCGAAATCCGGCCCGGGCGGATATTTACTCGAAGGTTTCTCAGTCGAGGTGACTTTTTGGACGAAATCGAGACCAGAGGTGATCGCATCCACGGTCAACGCGAACGACGTCGACGCGGCGCCGAATAACAGTTCTGGCAGTTCTAAATCTTTTGACGCGTTTTTGTTATTTTTCTTCGAATGACTATTACTCTCGTTCACCGTCGTCCCACGCCGTGGTCGTCGTTTGCCTTTTCTCTCCCCAACTGTTATTGCCGTTTTCTTGTCGCGACCACGAGAAGAAGAAGAAGAAGAAGAAGAAGGTCTTCTTCTTCCGGTATCTTCCACTTTCACCGCGAGACAAAGAAAACGAGATCCAAAAACTCCCGAAACGAAAGTCATCGAACTCGTCGTCGTCGTCGTCGTCGTCGTGGTCATCTTCGCAGAGAAGCAGCGGCAGGAACAGAGAGAGCAGAACGCGCGCGTTAAAAAATGACGCGCGCGTCTCTTTTTCTTCCCCAAAACTCTTCATTCAAAAGGCACGAACACACAGATGGGTTTCTTCGGGTTCGGAAACAAATCTACTCCAACTGCTACCAAGCCGCCGCCGGCCACGACGACGATTCAGACGACGACTTCATCTTCGGGGTGTCCGTGGAGAGACTGCTCGTGCGGGAGCGGGTGCAAGTGCGGGAGCGGGTGCAAGTGCGGGAAAATCAGAAAGTGAGAGAGAGCAAAGAAGGTCTGTCGTCGTTGTTGTTGTTGTTGTTGTTGTTGTTGTTCGCCAGAGTCGTCGTTTCTTATCATCTATCAAACGACGACCAATTTTCCGAGACGATGACGCCGATGGTGACGACCCCGAAAGGTACTTTAACGCGTCGCCAGCGCGCGCGTCGCGTCGTGCGCAGGGTTTGGCAGAAGATGTCCTTGCCCGTGTTCTTCGTCTTGTTTCTCTTTGGATTCCTCTATTACACGACGAGCACGATCGTGTTGTATGGCAGATTCGAGACGAGCGTGGACGGGACCATTCACCGGTCGATTTTGTTCGTCACCACGTCGTTAGCGCTGTGTTTATACGTAGCTTCGGTGATGTGCGAGGCTGGGAAAGTCCCGGACGGTTGGCAACCGGACATGGAAGATGCGAATAACTTTTGGGAGGTGAAGCGGAAAGGGAAAGGCTTGAAACGTTTTTGCCAAAAGTGCAACGCCTATAAGCCGCCGAGAGCGCATCACTGCAGAGTGTGCCAAAAATGCGTGCTGAGGATGGATCATCACTGCGTGTGGATTAATAATTGCGTCGGGCATAAAAATTATAAAGCGTTTTTCTTGTTTTTATTTTACGCGGTGTTGGCGGTTGGGCACTCGGCGATGATTTTGAGTTGGAACATGGTGGCGAGCGAAAGCGGTAGTGGTAAGAAGAAACTAGCGGCGAGTAATACGGCGGCTGCTGCTGCGGCGGCGACGACGACAGGGAGTAATAGTGATAGTAATGCGTGGGATTGGGACGCAATATGTGAAGTGACGGCGTTAATGGTTTCGTTTCCCTTATTGTTAGCGATCAGTTTGTTGTTTGCGTGGCACGTGTGGTTAACGTCGAAGAATTGCACGACGATTGAACACTACGAAGGCGTGCGTTCAAAACTGACGTTGACGCACCCAATTGGAGAGAATGGCGAAAGGACGACGACGACGATTAGTAGCGAAGGCGGCGATGGGAGCAATAAAGCAACTGGAACCAACGCGACCACCACGATTAAGAAAATAGAACATCCGTACAGTCTTGGATTGAGCGGAAATTTAAGAGAAGTTTTAGGCGCGAAGATGCGATACTGGCTATTTCCAGGATGCAGCATCGACGGCGATGGGCTGAGTTTTGCAAACGCGTACGAGAATTCGGACAAGTGGAAACGCAAAGTCAATCAAGAGTTAGAGTTGTAAGTATTCATCACAGTTATTATTATCATTTATTGCTTCGCTCGCGCCGTGTTAGAGTGTTTCTCTCTGATGTCTTTTTAAAAATCTATTATTATTATTTCTAATTCTTCCATTTATTTAACGCGAACAATCACATCCGGAATATCTTTATCCTCATCCTTCTCGTCCACGGCTTGGACGGTTAACACGACGTATTCCTCTTCGCCATTCTTCCTCTTGATTGGTTCGAACGCTTCTTTACTAAGGCTAGCGCTACTATTCAACGTATCTCGAATCGCATCCACCACGGACATTTTCTCTCGCATAGCGCGTTTCTCTTTACTCATAAATTCCATGTACACGAGCGCAGCGCCGACGCCAACGGACGCTGGTTCCAAACCAACCTGTTCGCGGAAGGTTTGTAAGAAATCTCCGAGCGTGTTCTTTCCAGGAAGAAAACAGTCGATGTCGATAACAGACCAGATTGTCCATTGCAAATCCGGAAGATTTCGACTTCGATTCGTGGTTGTTTCTACAAACGCCGATGGACACTCGGAAGCGACAAAATCGTTCGTGACGACGTTGAAGAAAGAGTTTTGACTGCGACGCTCTTTTTCTTCATTCAACAAAATCTTCTTGATTTCTCTCGAAGCGATTTTTGCCGCCACGAATCCGGCGACTGGATTTTTCCGAGGCAGATCGAACAAAACGTCTCGATGCGTTTCGTACGTATACTTTGGAACGTCAATACGATACGTTCTCGCGCGAAGTAACGCGCACGTTTCCACGAATATCGCATGGTCCCATCGCGCTTTACCGTTTAAGCTTTCGAATCTTCGTAGACTATAATCCCACGTCGGCCTATCGTTGTGATAATTCAACTTGTACAAAGTTTGGGCGGCTAAGAGAAACTCGGTGTGCACTCGTTTCATTTCGGTCTTAAAGTTACTCACCGGTTCTGGAAACCTCTTTCCTTTCTCGTCGCCCCAAAACTTCCCGTCGTCTTTATCTCTCGGAAAACTCTCGCGAATGGCGTCTATTTTCGTCTGAAAGAGCTCGACGAATAATCGATTCGCGCGATTCGCCGAATCAGCCTCCACGAAACCTTCATCGTAAACTCTTTCACCTCCTTCTTCCTCTGCTCTTCTCAACTCCTCCTCGTAATGATCCTTTGCTTCCTTCACGAAAACCCTCTCAAATACGTGCCTTGACCACTCCACGCAGTGCGAAAACTGAAACGGGAAATTCTCCAACACGCACGACGGCGCCTTCTCTTTCTTCTTTAAACTACTCTCATCTAAATCTCTCGGCAAACACTCGTAACTCGTCGTGTTTTGTGTCGAATCTACCACAAAAACCGATCCTCGATCGTCTTCGATGCCGACGTCTACTAAAACGACTTTAAACTTCTTGCACAACCGGTCGATTTTCGCCCGCGACTCGAACGACTCCAGCGCCGAAGCGACGACGACGCGTACTCGAGACTCGTTTTCATCGCCATCATCGATACTCCTACCATGACTTTTACGCGCTACAATCGCGCTCCAAACCTCGCTTTTCTCAAAATCCGCGTCTAAAACGTCCTCTTCCGTGATGAATTCGCTTTTTTCGTCTCCATTCTCCTCGTGGAACATTCTTCTCAAACATCTCGCCACCAACGCATCCCCTAGCACGTGCACTCTCTCTTTCGCACCCTCACCCTCAAACTGCTGCTCTTCCTCTTTCTCCTCGCAAAACCTTCCCACGAAACCATCCGCCTGCGCGTTATACTCGTCGAATTTCGATCGAATTACGCTCCTCTTTCTCTCCTCCTCGTCGTCCATATTTAGGTCCTCCGTTTCTTTGTCTTCTTCTTCTTCTTTTCTCCGTCGTTTCGTCGCTCTTTCGTTGTCCGCAAAATCATCATCATCTTCATCGGAAGAAGAAAAGGAGGATAAGAGCAAACCAAACGCTCTCAGCTCGTCTTCGTGCGTGCACGGTTGCGCTCTCTTATCCGCTAAAACGACGACTTCGACGATTTTTGAGGAAGAATCATCGGCGTTGTTCTTCTCCTCGTCTGGCATCGTCATCATCTTTGCGAGTGCATTCCCCTACTTTTGCGCCCCGAGAATGGCGCGATTTCCTGCATTGTTGCGAAGCGAGAAAACATCGAGAGATTCATCGACAAAATGGTCGTCTCCACGCGCTCTTTTAGCGGGAAAACCAAAACACGAGGAGAACCTCTCTTAACCTTTTCTCAGTGCGTGTTCCTGATTTCATTGGTGAACATTCTCGGGAAACTCGCGGACGTTTTAATCTTAATCCTCGGCCAAATGCCCACGGTGTTGCTTCTCTTAAACGCGAACGACGTGAACTTAACCATCGCCTCGGCGGCCAACATGCCGTTCTACTCGTTCATTCTCATCGGAGTGGTGAGAAGAGTCATCGAGGATTGTTTATACTTCTTCAGCGGGAGATGGTACGGGAAAGATATCGTCGCGTATCTCACCAAAGAGAACAGACGGAGTAAGTGGTTGAAAGTGAGCAAAGCGAAAGTGCGCGAAAGCGAACGCTTGATGCGCCAATACGGAGTCGCCATTTTACTCGTCTTACCGGGAGCGTTGACGTGCTTCGCGTACGGGATGGCAAAAAGAGGCAGTCGGAGGCGAACGTTTTTGTTTTTAGATTCTTTAGGCGCGGCTCTGCGGGTGGTTTTGTTTCGAGTGGCGGGGAAAGGCGCGAAGAAGGCGCTCGGGTTGAGCGCGGTGCGATACCTCGTGGCGGTAGGGATGAAATATAAAGAGCTCGCGATGACAGTTGGCGGGACAGTTTTGGCAGTCATAGGGGCTGGAGTGTATTACTACTTTTACTATTAGAGGTTGATTTCTATATATACACATTATCTAATGCGTGAACTCGTCCGAGGAGGACGATTGCGAAACTTGGTCGTCGTCGTCCTCGGTTTTGTCGCTATCGCTATCACTACTACCGCTTCTAAACTCGCTCTGGAAATCGTGGCTGCTGTGACTCTTTTTCACGGCGTGCTTCGCACCACCTCGTCGTCCTCGGTTCCCGTGCGCGTTATTTGTCGTCGTCGCACCATTCGAAGAAGAGGAGGAAGAATACGAATCTCCGCCGGCGCCTCCCGCGTGGTGACTCAAATGCACGTCGTCCCCGTGTTCTTCCTGACAATTCAAACAAGCTCGCGCGCTTTCGTGACATTCAATGATACACGGATCCGCAAAGTGCAAAACACCGCTTTCTACTAACGATTTTACCGCTAACCACTCGTCGCCGTCTCTCTCCTCGTTCGCCGGTTCATCCACGGCGTTGTAGTAATGGTACTGCACGCCGTGGTGTCTTGAGACTTGAAAGCCGTACAAATCCACCGAAGCACACTTGTGCGCGGCGATTAATGCTCCAAATAAACCACTGGTGACTAAAAACGAAAACGACTTATCCACCCACCCGTGTAACTGCGGATGCACGCCGTATAAATTCAACCCCGGATACTTGGCGCGTTTCTTGAACATCTTCACCAAGGACATTTCGTTGCGCATGTGTTGCACGACGCACTCGGAATCGTACTCTCGAAACCCGTAATTTCTGGAATTGGTAATTCTATGCGTCGTTTTTGCCCCAACATTCTTTTCGAACCCTTTCGTCGTCGCCGAGTTGAATCGAAAGACCACATCGTGCGAATCGATATCGGCGCCGTGCGAGTGTTTCAACAAAATACCGCTAGACCCGACAATCGCGCACGTTTCGAAAACCACCGATCCTAACGGATCTTCCTCCGGCAACTTATCCCTGCTCGGTCTCGTCAACTTCCCGATTTCCGTGACCATCGCCTTCTCCGTCCCCGGGTGCGCGGGTTGTCCAGGATTCCTCCTCACCATCAGCGGCATGTTATTCTTCGTGTTCGCTTTCGCCAACAAACTCGCGCCTTCAAATCCTTTCTTGAACCCTTTCATCACCCTCGGATGGTCCACGAAATCTCTCAACTTCTCGCACCTCTCGCCTTCGTAAATCGCCGGACATTGACACGTCGTCTCCGTCAAACACGCGCCTCTGTTCGAACAATACTCGCACGTCTTGTGTCCTTTCACCACCGGCACGCCGCCTTTCCACGTCGTCCCCTCCATGTGGTCCTCGTCGTCGTCGTCGTCTTTGCTCATCTCTTCCGCTATCGCTTTATCTAAGTTGAACTCTCCTCCTCCATCGTTTCTCGCGTTCTCGTCTGTATTCCCAACCATTCGTTCGTGCGTCTTCTTCGCCACTTGGTGTCCAAACTTCTCCGGCTTGTACACGTCCGTATTCGTCAAAGATTCGTCCTCTTCTTCGTCAAAGACTTTGTGCCAAACTTTCCCGAGCCCTTCTTGCGCGTCTCTCCACCACTCGTGCTGCAATCGATCGTTCTCCCTGTGGTTCTCTTCTCGCGTTTTAAACCTCAACCTTACGTTATTGTTGTTACTATTACTGTTCGCTCCTCCTCTCGAATACTCAGAAGAAGACGAGTAATGATGGTGTTTCCGCGCGCGATGTTCGATGTTCAACACCGACGGAAGGATGAACACGAAAAGCAATCCGGAAAGTAAACTCGCGCGTTTCAACGAAGAAGACTTCGACGACGACGCGAGAGAAACACCGGCGTGGTCTCTCTTCAAGTGGTATCGACTGTAGCGAGAGGGGTTGTCCCCGCGCAGCGACATTATTCGTAATAGAGTGTTATATATATATCTTTTCGTGTGGTTGATCAATGCGGATAAAACGTAGGAGTCTTACATCTACTAATAAGCGCTAATACACTAAGATTCTTTCTTAGATACACATGTTATGTCTCTCTCTCTTTCTCTCTCTCTCTTTCTTACGATGATAAAAGGTTGTTTAATACGGACGGCCTCTGTTGCCATTACCACCACCACCGGAGTTGCCGCCTCGACTGAGTCGGTTTATGATTTGAGATCCTCCTCCTCTTCCGCCGCCGTTGTTGTTCATGTTGTTGTTGTTTCGGGGGTGGTTGTCATCGTAGCCTCTCCCGCCTCGGTTTGCGCCGCTCCCGCCGCCCATTTGCATCGGCGCCATGGACATGTCGTGGGAGTATTTGCACTGGTTGCCTCGAGTACACCGACCCATTTGGAAGTTTCGGCAGGCTTCCGCGGCGCCGCCGCCGTCGTTTCTCATCCCGCGTTGTTGTTGTTGTTGTCCTCCTCTTCCTCTGTTTCCTCCTCCTCTTCCTCTCGGGCCTCCTCGGTTGTTGTCTTGGAACACGTCTCGTCTGCCGTCGATCAAATCTTCCACCATTCTTCGGGCCTTGCGTCTGCTGGCGGAGTCGTGAGAGCAAATGAGCAACGTTTTGTCTTGACCTTCCGCGACTGGTTTTTCGAAATCGGTGGTGAAAATAAACGTCCCGGTAGCTTCTTCGACTTTATGACAGTTTCCTTGTAACCGAGGCAAATCGATCGATCCAGGAACGTCGCAAATTTCGCAATCGTTCCGCGCGTTCGGATCGACCGAACACGTGCCGTTGTTTCGTCTTTGTTTCATCAACCAGTTGGTGTAATCCCAACACCTCGCTCTTTGTTCTTTGTTCCCGCTCATTATCGCGACTCGTCCGACGTATTCCATCACGCACCCGGACGCTTTCGCTAACTTTCTTCTCACTCGGCCAAACTTACCCAAAGCGTAGGAAAACTCCTCCTCGGTGAACGGAAACTGGTCGTACGCGAATCCATCTTTCAAACCGTCTCCAGGTTGCATCAGCGGTTGTTTCAACTCGGGGTCGTTCTTCTCGTAATCGACAAAGTACCCCTGAACCTTCGTTTCCACCGAACTCATCACTTTCAACTCCGCGCCGCGCCTGTTTTCGCGATCGCCGCAAATGATCAACTTCTCCGAGCTGTCCGGTTGGTCTTTTTCCGTGTGCCCGAAAAACATCAAGGTCCCGTATTCTTCCTCCACGCTCCTCAGCGTCTTCCCTTTCGCGCCAACTACAAACGCCATCGCCTCCGCTGGAACGTCCACCACGGAGACGTTTTCTCTCACCACGTCGTCGCCTAAATCGCAAAAAATCTTCCCTTCCGGTTGTCTCAAAACCCACGCGACGTATCTCCGCGCTTTCGCTCGGTTCGTTTCTGTTCCTCGAATAGTCACGATGGACGTTTCTGGATTTATCTCGGAATCTGCGATTTCGATTTTCGTTTGCGAGACTTTCTGCACTTTTCGTTTCGTCGCGCCTCGTTCTCCGATGAGAAATCCCGCCTCGTTTCGTCCGATTTCTAATTCATCTTTGATTTCATCTTTGATTTCTTCGTTCGTAGTGGTAGTATTCGTAGTGTTAGTATTCTCCAAATCCTCCTCGCCTCCTACTAAAACTGGAATGCGTGCGCCTTCTTCTGTTTGTGTTTGTGGTGGCGGCGACCTCGTTCGCCGTTTCGGTTCTTCTTCTTCGTCTCGTTCGATCATCATTTCTTCTTCCATTTTTATTCGCGTGTTTTTATTTTTTTTTTATGTGGAGAGTTGTTTCACAAAATTTTGGATGAAAAAAAGAGACAAAAAGAGCAAAAGAGACAAATGACTTGAAAAAAAATCTACACAACTGTTCTTGTTGTTGTTATAATGTTGTTTAAATTAGAGAATAATAATGAGAAGACGAAGAAAGAATCCACATCCGAAAAGAGCGGTGAACGCGAGGACGGTTTTGAAGTGTGATATATTGGAGGAGAGGGGAGGAGAAGAAGAAGAGAAAGAAGAGCAACCACCGGTGTTGTGTTTGAAGATTCCGGACAAGGATGAAGTCGTTTTTGAAATCTTCGAGCAAAAGGAGATGCGAAAAGAAATGACGACGACGACTAAAGGAGTGAAGAGAAAGAAAACCCAACAACACGAGTGCGATGTTTGCGAGAAGGTGTTTGGATACCCATCCCAATTGGCCGTACACATGCGTATTCACACGAACGAGAAACCGTACGAATGTGATGTGTGCAAGAAGCGTTTTACTATGGCTGATAGTTTGAAAGTCCACATGCGTACGCACACGAACGAGAAACCGTATGAGTGTGATGTTTGTGATAAAGCTTTTCGTCAACTTGGTAATTTGCAAACTCACATGCGTATTCACACGAACGAGAAACCGTACGAGTGTGATGTGTGCGAGAAGCGTTTTCGTATATCTAGTAATTTGAGAAGGCACGTGCGTACTCAACATTAGCTCTTTTTGTAAGCACGGGTGAGCTGTATATCTGTATACGTTGTATCCCATCACGCGTGCGCTGGTAGATGCGAAGATACCTCTTTGAACGACGAATAATCGAACACAAGTGAAATGTTTTCCTTTACTACTTCCTCACAACTCACACTTATACACAATAGAGAGTAAGTAAACGCGACGACGAGATGTCCTCCTCCTTTTCCTCCTCCTCCGATGCGTACGAGACTCACAACAACACTACCACTAAAAAAGTCTACCGTCACGTCGACGTCGTCTCGTTCGCGGATTTGTGCCTCGAAGCGGACGTTATTTTGGAATCTTCGTTGAATTCCAATTCGGGAGCCGCTTCTGCGCGTTTTCATCAGAATCACTTTCCCGAGAAGATTAAGAAGACTAAGAAGAGTGAGAGCGGTCATCGAGCGACGGAAAATATACCAAAAGAGGTAGTGGTGTTCCCTCGATCGATGACAAAACGATTGAAATCTGCGTTCGCGCTCTTTAGTTCTTCCTCTTTAAATGAAATGAACTCGAACGAATGGCTCGACCTCTTGCGACGGTCCAATTTGCTTTCGAATGGTTTCTCGGACGCGCGAGCGAGGAGATGCTTTGAAAACATCATTTTTGCCGGTGATATTACTCCCGACGACGAGGACGAGGACGAGGATGAAAACAACGACGACGAAAGGAGAAGAAGAAGAAGAGCATCATCGATTAACTTTGATCAATTTTTGCATTTGCTCGCTCGTAAGGTGGCGAAAGCGTACGACGTGGAGGCGAAAGTGGTCGGGAAGAGAGTGGTGGCGACGGCGTACGCGATTGAGAGGAGGAGAGAAGAGGAGGCGCAGAAAGAAGAAGAAGAAGAAGAAGGAGAGAGTGATGATAGTGATGGGTATCGGGAGTACGACGGGTACGAGAACAACGTCTTCTCAAATCGGCGGCGCGCGATGACGATGATGCCGCCTCCCGCGACGACTCATCACACTACCGCCGCCGCCGCTTCGTCTTTGGGGGTTTCATCGTGGAGAGTACGAGCGGCAGAGTACACGAATAGATATAGAAATAGCAACAACAACGATATCAACTTTGCGCGCGCGTTGATAGGATACCAGAACAACGAGGCTGACGAAGACGCCAAAATCGAGGACATCCTCCTCGAAGACCGAGTCGCGAACGCTTTCGAAACGACCTTTTGCCAATCCTCCTCTAAAACGACACGAACACCACCAACAACAATAAACGAACGCGAATTCGTCAAAATATGTGCCGCCTGCGCTTTCATCGGCAACGGTTTCACCGCGTCCAACTGCTCGGACCTCGCCTTTGCCGTCGGTCGCGAAAGAAGACAAAGAAGAAGAGGAAGAAAAGGGGAAGAAGACGAAGACAAAGAAGGACTCACCGGGGTAGAAATTGATGCTCGCGCATTTCTCGTAGGTTTGCGCGAGATAGCCTCGGTGCACGACGTCTCCTTCGCAGACGTCGCCGAAAGAGTCTCGCGGTTGTTGTCCTCGAATTCTTCGTCGTCTTCGCGTCGTCGCGGAAGACAATCGACAAAAATTTCATGGGGGTAAAAGCAGCAGCTTTTGACTCTCACATCGTGCTCCTCCTTGTCTTTCAATTTTGCGCGCATCTTAGTAGTATGTAGTGTGTTCAGTGTGCGAATAAAGTAGGTTGTAATGTATCGCTCGAATAGGAAAAATCCTCACATTTTCCCCCCATGGAGTCGGTTCCCACGTCTGGCGAGGACCAACACGCGACGACGACGGTCTCAAAAGACGCCGACGACCTCGTCTCTGAAATCCACTCTCAAAACGTCGAGTGTTTCAATTCGACGACGAGTTGGAAGTTCGCCGTGACCGAAGGAAGAGACAGCCCGTTGTTGTCGTTAGATTCCGAACTCGACGACGGGGAACTTTTGCTCACGATTCAGTTCAATCAAATCGTGCACTTACGAGCTGTTCTCGTCCACGGGAAAAGCGGAGAAGAACGTATTTCCGCACCAAAACGCGTGAAACTCTTCGCGAACAAACCAAACTACCAATTCGACGACTGCTCGACGAAGAAAGCGACGCAGAAACTTTTGTTCGAGGAGAAAGAGTGCATATTTAGGGAGGGAAATGCGATGGAGTTGGACCAGGTGAGATTAGAAGACGAACGAGCGTAAACGCGGGAAAGAAGAGATGCGGATGGTTTTGTTTTGTTTTTATCCGCTTTTATGAGTGTTGTTGTTGTTGATTCCTCGCGTTTTCGAGTTTGCGCTTTTTTGTTTGAGTACGATGCGTACTCTTGAGTGTACCGATACGCGCTCGCGTCGCGATATTGACCATTTCTTTCTTTCTCCTCCGAACAACGCAGACGCTGTTCAAAAACGTCCGAACGATCACGTTGTTCGTGGAGACGAATCAAAGCGACGCGCCGCAGACAAAAATAGGAAAGATTCAGTTTTTTGGCACGCCGGTGCACACGACGGATATGTCGGCGATTAAAAAATGCTGAGGCGCGTAAGCGGCTCGATTTTTCCTCTCTCTCTCTTTGTACGTACGAGAAGACGAGAGAGGAAACGAGTCGCGGTGCGCGAGCGCCGAAGAACATTATATATTAAAGAATAGCATCCATAAACAAAATTCGCAAAGCCTGAAGAAGTTAAAGAAGAACAAAGTGACGACGCCGACGATAAAAAGATGACCATCAAAATCTCGAGCGATCCGATAGTTACTCCTCTCTACTCGCGAGAGCGAACGAACACCCACCGCGAGGAGGAAGATTTTCAGACGATTCAAGGAAAACCGTCCTCCTCAGATTAGATAAAGAACACAAGAACACACACACACATAAAATAAGAGTGTTTACGTTGTACAGTAGCATTACAAAACGTTTGATTTCAAATCCGATCTGCCGTTCGTATTTCGAGCGCTTTTCTCTCCAAAATGCCTCAAAATTGACCCACAAAAGCACAGTAAAAAATGAATCGACCACCCCCACCGCCGATCGCTCTCTCCGCGGTGTTCATCGTCAACCTCCGCGGGGACGTGCTCATCGAGAGGCAGTATCGATCTGACATTTCTCGGGCGAACATCGATATGTTCAAGACGGAAATATTATCGCTCTCTGCATCGTCTTCATCTCCATTCTCGGGACGGAAATCATCGAACGGTTCGAGTAAAAGGAACGCTTCGACGACGTCTTCGAAAGTGGACGTGCAATCCTTACCGCCGATACGAATCGTCGGACAAATTCGGTTCATGTTCATTCGAGTCGCGAATGTATACGTATGCGCGGCGACGAAGTTGAACGTGAACGTGTCCATGTGCTTTGCGTTTTTGAAAAGTGCGATCGGGACCTTTCAGGTACGTGTTGAACTGTTCTTCGTTCTGTTGTTGCGCGTTTTCTCGCAATCACATTCACATTCACATTCAATCTTTAAAGAAGAAGAAAAAGACCAAGAAATACAATTGACTGACGTTGACTCTCTCTTCTCTCTCTCTCTCTCTCTGCGTTTCGCATCTGTCTCGCGCGGAATCTTATTACCGCAGTCGTACTTTGGGAAAGTGAACGAGAACAACATCCGGGCGAACTTTGTGTTGATGTACGAGTTGTTCGACGAGATGTGCGATAACGGGTACCCGCAGATTACGTCCGCGAATGTTTTGAAAGAGTTCATCACGCAGAAAGCGTCGGTGATGGATATCATCGAAGGGAAATTAAATAATAAAGGAGACAACGGACAGATGAAGTCGTCGAAGGACGAGAAAGAAGAGGCGATGAATAAATTAGCGAGAGCGAGGCAGACGACGGCGCAGATGACCGGGTCAGTGCAATGGAGACGGCCTGGATTGATGTATAAGAAGAACGAGGTTTATTTAGACGTGATTGAGACTATTTCGTGCGTGACGCAAGCGAACGGCGACGCGTTGAGAGCCTCGTGTAGCGGAAGGGTGGTATTGAACGCAAAGTTGAGCGGCATGCCTGAGTTGAAGATTGGATTGAACGATAGTTTAGGCGACGAGGCAAAAGGTGGTAGGAATAACCCGAACGCCGTTGACGCCGGAGGGGATGGTAAGGATATGGATTTCCGAGGGATGCCCTCTTTAGCGAATAAACGAAAAACGATCGATTTAGACGACTTACAGTTTCATCACTGCGTGAACCTTTCGAAATTCGCCAGCGATAAAGTCGTCTCGTTCGTACCACCCGACGGTGAATTCGAACTCATGAAATATCGAGTGTCTGAAAACGTTTCGATTCCGTTTAAAGTCATCGCCATGGTGAAAGAATTAGGGCGAACGCGAGTCTCCGTGGACGTCATGTTCAAATCGGTGTTCGCGGAGAAAACCGTCGCGCAAGAAATAAGAGTCCGCATACCGGTCCCGCCAAACACCGCGAAAGTGAAAGTCTTGTGTTCCGGGGGCAAAGCTCGATACTTAGCCGGAGAGGAGTGCTTGCGATGGAAAATAAAAAACTTACCGGGAGGGAAGGAAATTCGATTACAAGCCGAAGTCATGCTCGTCGGCTCGATCAAAGACGACGCGGACGACAAGAAATCCGGAGGGAAGAAAAAATGGTCCCAACCGCCTTTAAACGTCCAATTTTCCTTGCCAATGTTCACCGCCTCCGGTCTCCGCATTCGCTTTCTCAAAGTGTGGAGCAAAGAAGGATACGAAGCTACGAAATGGGTTCGCTATTTAACCACCGCCGCGTCGAGCGGTCACCAAGGCGCTTCGGCCAAGCTCACCTCGAGCGAGCGAAAGAAAATGGGAGATTTCGAGGTTCGCGTGAACAGCGACGGGAACAACAACTACAACAACATTTATAACGATAACGGCGAAAGCTCCGTCTTAAACGATAACATCGGGCGGTTGAGGATTTCGAATTGAGAATGATACCTCGTCGTCGTCATAGAACGTAGCAGAGCAGCAGAAACGTATTCATTGTAGTACCGATCGTCGATCGCGTACACGCGTATTTAGAAGCGCTTTAGACTCAAATCCCTTCGTATTTGCCTCACAAAGTTTTCCCTGAATTGCTCACACAAACAACATAACAACAACAACAAAACCGCTCTCACGTACTGCTCGCACTAAAAAACAATAATGCTCCGCACGCGCCTGGTCTCCTTCTCGGTCGGATTCGCAACCGCTTCCGCCATCGGTTTCTACAAGTTACGCGGAGACATCGAAAAGTCGACGCAGATTTTAGTGCATCAAGTGAAAGACGCGGAAAAAAGGTTACAGTTTTTAGAGGGAGAGATGGATAAGATGAAGACGAAAGCGTAACGACGACGAAGCAGAACGCGCGCGTAGAGTTTAAATAGATGTTGTAGCGGAACGTTTACGTGCGTTTGTAGTATTCTTTCTGTGCGTATCAGTCGTCGTTTCTTTTCCCCTAATTTTGAGTATCAAAGAAGAGCTTGTCTTCGTAATACTCGAGCGTGTTCTCGGCGAGGGTTCGAACATTTCGAGTCTCGACCATGAAGTCGTCGCTCGGAAACGCGCGGAAGAGCTTTGGCGAACTCAACATTCCTGCAAATTTCGATTTGCCGAACGCGGATTGGATTTGTTCTGCGAGAGCGTTTTCGTCGTTTACGTTTACGTCGGCGGCGCGAAGCTTTCCGGTAGTATCGGCTTCTTCTTTTCTTCTTCCGGGGTTTTCTTTTTTTTCTTTCTCGATGGCGTGTAAAAGGAACAGAGCTTGATCCATGCATCCTCGAAAGGCGGCGTCGTGGAGCGGTGTTTTACCGTTCGCGTCTGGTTGCGAGAGGAAGGTTTGGACGAGAGACTTGGATTCGAAGAGAATTTTTAACGTCTGCGTCGATCGCGAGTTGATCGCGGCCAGATGGAGGATAGTTTTCCTCGTCGCGTTTTCTTCCACGCCCGGGTCGGATTTTGCCATTCCTGTCGAAGGATTTTGACGCAGGAATATATCTCTTTTTTCCATCAGCAAACGAATAACGCGGGTTTGTTCTGCGATGTCTTTATCGCCGTCGATGTCGAAATCTCGAAACTGTTGTTCGATGGCGTAAAATAAAGCCGTCCAGCCGCATTTAGATCGGATCGACGAGCTGTTTGCGCCGTATTTTTCAATCAATAGTAACGCACAAGAAGGTGAAAAGCTGCAGGCTGTCATCAACGGCGTGCGGTTCCCGTCGTGGTTTTGTGAGAATCCGTCTCGACAGTTGATGATATCGTTCAGTTTGTGCGCATACACTTCTCGCGACGACAGATACTCGATGACTAATTTCATCGTTTTAGGGGAGTCGTATCGTGCGCAAATATGGAGCACGTTTCGTCCGTGATCATCTAACGGTTCGCTCAAGCCCGTGCCATCAAATTTGACATAATTTTCCAGCATAAATTTGACGAGTTGAAAACTTTCGTCGTGCGGATGTCGCAACGCGGCGGCGAGGAGGCGCGGAGTAAATCGAAGCGAGGACATATATTCTTCGCGATCGGGATTTTTCGCGACGCGCAGAATCATCATATTTTCGAGATGAATTATACGTTTCAAACACGCCAAATCGTTCATTGTACACGCGTGAACTTGCATCAGTACCATCTTCTCCGGGTCGTCGACGTCCTCGACGTGACGACAAAATAGGTTTCTCTTAAACGTTTCAATTTGCACTGAAAGCTTTTCCTCTTTACTGGATGATTTCCCCGCGACGACCGCTTCCTCAATCGGACGCAAAAAAAGGTGCTCAAACAATCTCTCCAATCGTTCGTTCCCGCACATCCCGAGCACGCAATAGACATTCATCGGCGTCAACCCGTTCGCGTCTCTTTCCTCGTAAACGTTCTTATCCTTGAGAAAAAATTGAAACGCCTTTTTTTCTATTTCTTCACAAAAGGTGTTGTTGTTGTTCTGAACGTCTCTGTTTTTTTTGGATACTAATAACGCGGCGACGCAATGCGCGAGAGCGACCACGTCGTGCGCAGTTTTCACCACCACCCCTTCCCCTTCTTCGCGTCGTTCGTTCGTTTCTGTCGTTGTGGTCATTATTAGTATATTCGTTCGTTCGGTAATATTTTAGAGAAAGATCTGATCTGAGAAAACTTTTTTTTTTGATTGGACAGCTCGAAAATACGAGCAAAAATACGAGAAAAACGGCTGTTTTTACGCCTCGGAGAAAAAAAACAATTTCATATCACATCTCTTCTTTTGTGACGACACGTTTGAGAGAAAGAAGAAGAAGAGGAGAAGTCTTTTGTGCCGCGAGACAAAAAAACGTCGTCATGTCTGGAGTGACGACGAGAGCGCAGAAAAGGCGGATCGGGGAGAGAAATTTGTGGAGTTTGATCGTGAAGTGCGACGATATTTGTTTCACACATGTGCTTCCGAGATTGAGTGCGACTGATATCAAGTAAGTTCTTGTACGGGGTGAATAAAGAGACGAGAGCGTTGGTGAAGAGATCAACTCGCGCGGGGGATTTGAAAAAGAAGTTTAATATTGGAGAGATGTCGTCGATATCGACTTTGGAAGTTGCGTGGGAGAATAAATCGTTGTGGACGAGTTGGTGGTACGAATCATATTTCTGCGATCAAGTTGCTAAAACGAATAAACTCGAGTTGCTCAAGTGGATACGAGAGGAGAAAAAGTGTGATTGGAATGAATTGACGATTATTGAGGCCGCCGCAAGTCAAGGTAATCTGGAAATGGTAAAGTATTGCGTGGCGAATGAGTGTCCTGTTGATGAGTGGACGTGTGCATGTGCTGCCCGATACGGTCATCTCGAGTGCCTCAAATACTTACGCGAAGAAGCCAAAGCGCCTTGGGATTTGGGTACTGCCAATTGGGCGGCTTTAACTGGTCATCTTCACATACTCGAATATCTTGTTGAGCGTAAGTATGATGAATATGACGCATGGGCGTGTAGGAATGCAGCCATGGACGGCCACTTGGACTGTTTGAAGTACTTGCGCGAAACCGCCAAAGCGCCTTGGGACTCTCAGGCCGTATACCACGCGCACAAGAGAAACCACCCCGAATGTTTACAATACCTCCTCAACAACAACTGTCCATTACCATCCGGTTGGCGATACGAGCATGGAGAACTGCACACATCGTAATCATCATCTAAATCATCATAAACACATACATTTAACATACTTACTGTACTCAACGTTTATAAGGATATTTTTCACTCGATTCCCTTCTGACTCGAATCCCACACAACAAAAGGGCGATACGATACGAGAATGAAAGAACCTCCTCCTCCTCTTCACCCAGACGAGGACAAAAACGAGAGCGACGAGAGAAAAAACATCGATCAAAAGGAAGGGGACATCGAAATTGCCGCCATTTCTTCCTCATCTTTTAACGAGAATACCCTTACTCGCAACACCAACAACCACATCGTCGGGGAAAATTCACCATCCTCCTCGGAGGATGAAGCGGACGCGTTCAAGCGTTTCCTCGCCTCCGTGGCAATCTTAGCCGGCACCGCGGTCGGTTCTGGATGCCTCGCCATCCCTCGAGCGACGGCACCGGCTGGAGTGATCCCGTCCTCGGCGGCGATGACGTTAGTGTGGGTGTTTTTATGCTTCTCTGCGTTGTGTATCGTGGAATCCGTGGAGGCAACCAGTCGGAAGATGAAGAGGGAAGACGTGCCTTTACACGTCGTCGCGGAACAGGTGAGATGTTTGCTTTCTGTCTTTAATTCGTAGTAAAAAACTATTCTTTTCTCAGACGCTCGGTAAGAAATGGGCGAAACTGGTTGGGTTTTCGTACGTGCTCGCGGTGAACGCGGCGTTGTGTTCTTCGCTCTCCAAAGGCGGGTACATCTTAGTGGCGTCGACGCTAGGTAAAGAGAACGGCGGCGGTTTGAACATGCTCGCCGGGTGGGCGTATTGCGCCGCGGTGTGGTTCATAGGTGTTTTGTTAGCGATTCCAGCGTTTGTGGACGGAGGTAAAATTGCGGAAAATGTAAACAGTATCGCGACGAGTGTGATGGTTTTAGCGTTTTGCGGGTTGTTGACCATCGCGGAGGAGCGGATATTGCAATCGAGTAAAGGCGTGGTGGCGGAAACGATCGCGAAGAAAGATTGGTCGAAAGTCTTGAAAGCGGTGCCGGCGATTTTTCAAACCTTGAGTTTTCACTTCGTCGTACCCGTGGTGTGCACGAAGTTACACCACGAGAAGAGGAGATGCAAGTTAGCGGTTATTTTAGGGAGCGCGATACCGCTGGTGATGACGTTGTTGTGGAACTTCGCGGCGACATTTTTACGGATCACGCCGTCAACCGCGAACGTCATATCGCCGGTTGTCGATATATCGCCGTCGTCTGGTGTCGCGACGAACAGCATCGCACAGGCTATACTCGATAGAAATAGAAACAGAGGAGAAGAAAGTGGAGAGAGAGAAGACATCGGCGAGGGCGAGTTTGATCTCATCAAGTCCACGTCTTTATCGCCGAGTGAAGTTGAAGATGAATTCAACAACAAGGAGAAGAAAAAGACGAAAACGACGACCACGACCACGGTGACGACGACGAAAACGAGCACGTCTGCGTTAACGCCGGAAGAGTATAACAAAATTCGTGAAATGGCCAGAGAAGAAGAGAAAAGAGGTTCGAACGAGAAGGACGAGATTGTGCGAGAAGAAGTGCGAGAGATTATAGACGTAGCAGAAGATATCGCGGCTTCGGCGGAGACGGCTTCGACGAGAACCACGACGACGATAGATGATGAAAGTGATAGCGATAATACGAAGGGCAAAATCGATGGTGGCGGTGGCGGCGGCGGCGAAGAACAGATATCATCCTCGGGAGGCGTTTTTGGAGAAGATGCGGAAGAAGAAGAAACGACGTTGGTTTCGCCGAAAGATATCATCGTCGAAAAAGACGAAAACGATGAAACCGTCGTGGTCATCGAAGAAGACGTGGACAAAAGCACTTCGGAAGAAGAACGAGACGGCGAAGTGTTTTCCGCGTCTTCTTCCGCGTCGTCGTCCTCGATGGACGGTGGCGATGTGAGTAACGCCGCGTCAACATCTGAAAGCAGCGAAGCATCGAAGACCGCGCCGTTGGTGACTGAAAAAGAGACGAAGAAAGCGTTGACTGCGTTGGCGGCGGTTTTCGAAGGCGAAACGCCGAAACCGGAATCCGTCGTCAAGGAAGAAACGCCGCAATTAGTTCAACACACGGTGAAAGCTTTAATGAGCGATCCGAAGGAAGCGGCGGCGAAAAGTAAAAATGATGCAAAAGAAATGTTGGCGTTCGAGCGGGCGTTAATCAGCGACAAGAGTAAGCTCGACGAGTTCGTCGAAAGAGGCCCCGGAGAGGAGTGGAACTCGGCGTTGGAGAGCGATATCGACGATGCGCTTGCAAACTTGGGAAGAGAGAGTTCAGATGATGATGGTGGCGGTAACGACGAGGCGGATACGGATACGTCGTCGCCGAATGCGTTGGAGGAGGAAAGTCTTCTCGACGATGGAATTCACCGCCGCTCGAAAAGCCGACGGAGAAATTTACTCTGGAAGATTAAAATTCGGCGCGTATTCCACCACCACCGACACGAAAGCGACGACGCTTCCAAACCGGCGCCAATCGATCCCGTGCAAGCGTTACTGGAGTCGGGAGGCACCATCGTCGAAGTTTTCGTCTGGCTGTTCGCCGGATCGGCGGTGGTGACGACCATCATCGGCTCGTACCTCTCGCTCGCTTCGGCGTTTCAAGCCATCTCGTACGATTTCGGCTACGGCTGCGGCGTGTTTGCGCGACGTTCGCGAAAGGCCTTCAGGAAGAAATCTTTAGCGCTCTTCTCGAATTTAGTCACCAGCAACCCGTTCGCGCCCGCCATCGGCGCCGGTAGCGATCATCACTCCATACCGACGAAGAACGAGTGCGAATACTACGGGCAATTTTTCATCGTCGTCGCTGCGGTCGCCCCGTCCGTTATCGTCGCGTGTCACGGACCGGAATTATTCTACGGCGTCGTCAAATTTAGCGGCGGCTTTATCATTCCTCTGTTATATTTATTAGCGCCGGCGATGATGGTTCGCGCGACGAGAACTGGGCATTGTTTGACTGGATTAGTCGATTTAGATGCCTATAAAAACGTCGTCACGGATGAAGATGAACGAGGAGGAAAATCATCATCGACGCCGTCGTCCTCGATGAAGAGAAACCAACAAAATCCCATCGTCAAAGCCTCGCCTCCGTTTGGGTTAGACGCGCCGATATGGAAAGAACGCGATCGATCGATGCCGATGACTTGGGGTGGAGATTTAAGTCTTCTCGCGTTGGCCGCGGTCAGTTTAGGATTAGTTTTAGCGAATACGTATACGTATTTAGTCGACTATTTGTTGTAAATTTAATTAAGAAGAGAGTAGAGTCAATGATGTGTTGTGAACGTTGTTGTTTCTAAACCCATGTTTTATATATAAATTTACGCCTTCATCTCTACATCGACGGCGGCAGACGACGACGGCATCGCCGACGATGGTCCACCACTCGTAATCTCCCCCGTCGCGGTGACCATGGTCATTTGCTCCACCCCTTTCTCGCTAACAATCTTAATCAAAAACTTCTCCGGCGCGACGACCAATCTCTCCTGAATCTCCGCCACGCACTTCTTCACCAACTCTAAACTTTGCGCTCTGGACATGTTTGGCACCCAGTGCTTATCGAACAAAGACAAGGAAAACATCCCTCCGTACCCGTGTCCGCTCGAATTCACTTTATGCATGGTCGCTAAATAGTCCAAAAAATACAACTCCGGTCCGCTCTGGTCGTCGTACCCGGCGAACAAACCGTTCACTTGATACGGCCCCGATCTCAGCGCTTTCGCGAGCTCGTTCCTCGTCCAATGCGCCGCCGCGGATGTCGACAACGATCGTCCGTTCTTCAATCGGTACAAATTTAAGTTACACTTCACGAATTCTCCGAAATTCGAGACGTCGCCTTTCGGTCCGGAGAGCGCGAAAAGTTTCGTTTTGTCCAGTTGGAGGATTTTGTCCTCGTCTGATTTCTGGACGATGATTTGTTGCACCGAAGTCGTGTCCGCGCACACGACGACGAAGTTCGACCCGACGAATGCAAATTGACTGTCCATTTTTACGAAACGTATTCAGTAGAAACACCTCCTCTTTTGCTTCTTCTTCTTCCTGCTTTTAGTCGTGAGTCTATTTCAATCTCTTCAACGGAGGATTTGAGATGAGATCTCTCCGGTGAAATTTTCTTCCAATTTTATACACGCTTGACGACTTTGTTTCTTCTCACGCCGCGATACCTGTATTGCAGGTTCAAATACTCTATAACGCGTGCTTCGAATACTGTCGTTTTGCGATGATGTGTGCTGTTGGTGTTGCGTACGCACAAAGGAATACTGTTGTGTGGTGTGATTCTCTTCTCCTCCTCTCACGAGTGCTTCACAACAACACTTGAAGCGCAGTACAAAAAGGACTCGTTTTGTTTAGGGTTTGCCAAAGTCTTCATACCCTAAATGAAGAAAAAGAAACTCACGAGTCAAAATAAGAAACGAATTCGCTCCGTCGAAAACACACTCGTTAGTACTCACAACACGGACAAAAGGGGTTTTGTTGTCGTTGCGTTGAACTCTTAATACGTTTTTGTTGAAACCGAACAACAGGAAGAAGAAGAAGAACGCTTTTTTGTGTTGTTGTTTTGCGTAATAATTTAAGACACAACGAACAACTTAAAGAGAGATGGGTGAAAAGGACGCAATTAACGATGATGATGATGAAAAGAAATCGTACGCGATGGTGTGCGCGGCAAACATGAACCGGTCGATGGCGGCACACTGCGCTTTGCTCGAAAAAGGACTATTAAACGTTTCATCGTTCGGCGCGGGGTCGTCGGTGAAAATTCCAGGCTCGACGAAAGACGATCCGAACGTGTACCAATTTGGAAAAGCCACGTATGCAGACATAAGGAAAGATTTGATTCGTTTGGACGAAAACGCGTACAGACAGAAAGGATTGATCGACATGCTCGAACGGAACATGCGCGTGAAAGAAAAACCAGAACGGTGGCAAGATAACAGCGACGAGAAAGAATTCGACGTGGTCGTGTGTTTCGAAGAGAGGGTGTTTGATTTAGTGTTGGCGGATATGCGAGAAAAGAACGCGAAAGGAACGCCGTGTTTGGTGATTAACTTGGACGTGAGAGATAGTCACGAAGACGCGGTGAACGCGGCGCCGATGGCGCTGAAGCTGTGCGAAATGATCGAGAAGTGCGAAGATTGGGAGTGCGAAATCGATGAAATCATAGATCAGTTCGAAGAGGAAGTTGGGATTAAACCTTTATATTCCGTTTGTTACTATTAGCTTTTTATTACGTACCAGTAGCGCCGCCGCCAAAATTATAATGTTATAGAATGTGTTTGTATACTACGAGTAGTAAACGGCGACAGTAGAAATTACTTTTTTTGGAAAAGCAAAAGCCGTTTGGCGAACCCAATCGCCGAGCCGATGTATCCTCCTCCTCCTTCTCCTCCTTTGTTGTTATTATTAACGTTACCGCTATTACTTTTCTTTCTCCGCGACGAAGAAGTATTCGCTCGTCTCGCGCCGCCAATGCGACCGACGCCGTAGTGGCCGACGTCGAAGTTGTCGTCGTCGTCGTCATCGCTATCGCCGTATTCGTCCGACGACGCGTTGTAATAGTCGCTCCCTTCGGAGACTTCGGACATACCCGGGAAATATTCGTTGGCGCCTCTCAATCCGAGCAAGTTTTTCAAAACCGCGTCGCAGACGGTTTTACGATCGCGAACGTTACTGATTGGCATGCCTCGTTCGTCGGTTAATATGAATCGGTGGACTTCTCTCGCTAAATTTCTGTGTACGCTCTTACTGCTCCCAGATTTACGAAGCGACGATCCTTGCGACGTCGTCGTCGTCTGGTCGTTGAGCATTACCCCTACATTTGCCCCTCCCGGTTGGTTGAGACCATCGCCACCTCCCGCGCCGCCGCCGCCATCGATTCTGTGTATCATAAAATCTTCCTGTTGGTGCTGCCCTTGTTCACCTTCGCTAAATCCTGGATCGATCACAATGTCCGCTTTGAATACCATCACGTTCAATCTTCTCAGCGCTTCCGTGGCGTCCAACAAAACTCTCGGTCTCGTCACGCCGGTAAAATCTAAAGGACAAATCACTCTCATCTCGGTCGCTAAATCGTCGATACCTTTACTCGTAATCTGAACAGCCACCGGCCGTTCGATGTTCTGTTTATACTTTTGACACAAATATCTCGCGTTTTCGTCGTTCGTCATTCGCTCGCAAAACAAGTCAATCTCGCACAAACCTCCAGATTTCATCTCGACTTTCGCGTAGTAGATTTGCACTTTTAACTCCTTCGAAGCTCTCAAGATGTCGTACAACAAACCTTTCCTATCCCTGGAAATCATTTGAAACACCGTGTGCCTTTCGCTCATTAAGTTATCCACCCAAACGTCGCAGGAAGGATATTCTGTCGCGCTCGCCGATTCCACTTGCGAGATGCTAAAATCGTCCAACCATCCGGCCCGGGTGATGTAATCGCCCTGCGCGTAAAAAGGAACTTGGTGTAAGCCTACTTTCACTTCGTTCCCGTGCGCGACGACTGACCGTACCGCCATTTCGATTTCTTGCACTCGATCTTCGTTTGGCAGTTCGTCCTTTGTATCCATGACGTAGAATAAATCAACCGCAGTGTTTGCCGGCGAGGTGGAGATGTGCGCGCGTTGGACGATTAACGCGCACTCCCACAGAGTCAACGTTAAATCTCTCAACAAACCTACTCGGTCGTCTAATTCGACTCTCAAAATGAACGTCGACGGTTTATAATACTCGTCGTCGTCGTCGAAATAATCGTGAAAATCCGAGTAGGATTGTTGCTGCTTCATCAATCGCGATGAATTATTATTATTGTTAGAGGACGAAGAGACTTGCGATCGCCGTCTTCTGTTCGTATCGTCTTCCCCGTGGTTGTGACTCCTATGATCGCCGTTCATATCTTCTAAATGACTCTTGCCTCCGTTTTTGTTGTTCGCGTTGATAATTTCGTCCAGCCTCGAGCTCGATTTTCTCGAATGTCTTCCTCCTCCTTTCTGAAGGTTTGTCGCTCGATCGCTCTCGTTGACGCTGCTGTTTCTTCCTCCGTTGCTCTCTTTACCGCTTTTCGCGATGGATAACTTTTTGGGACACAAATTCTCCAATCGCATTTGTAACAGTTTCCAGTTCACCGCTTTTTCCTCCTCTTCTTCTTCTTCTTCTTCTTCTTCTGTTTCATCATCGTCATCACTTTCTTCGTTTTCTTCTTCATTTTCTTCTTCATTTTCTTCTTCGGGGTTCGTGCTTTTTTCGCTGTTGTTCTCGGCCCCGGAATCGCTTCGATGACGAGAGGTAGTATCGTCGTTCCTCGTCGCGGTATCGTCATCGCCGTCGCTCTCATCCTCGCTACTCTCATCGCTCTTATTCTTTGTCTTCTTTTTCTTGTTCTTCGAACCTTTTCCTCCCCCTGATGATTTTGACGACCGTTGCAACTCGTGCGTCGACGGCGGCGCGTATATCGTCAACAACACGAACGCCCACTGTCCATCCGTGGCGAAGTCTCCTTTCACGACGACTAAACCGAAATCGAAAATGGTCCTCGCTAAATCCGCGCCTAAACCTGTTTTATCCGGGCAGGTCACTCTGCATATCGCTTCGTTTTGGTGCGCGAGGGATTGGCGTATTTGGACGTATTGTTCGATGTCGTCGATTAATTCCTCGTCGTCTTCGTCCAATAAGTCGTTCGTGAATTCTTCAACCATCTCTGGAATGCATTTGTTGGTTGGAAAATCATCAATACCGTTCATCATCTTTTCTCTCTTTGTTGTTGTCCAAGCAACGACGATCGATTTCAAACGCGACCCCACTACGACGAAGGAAACAAACGACGACTGTTTGCGCAGACGAGACTTTGGAAAGAAAATCTCTCGATATACTACTCGCACCACCTTTTCTTCTTAAAGAAGCACTTTAAGTCACGAATAATGTGAAGAACGAGAAAATGAAGAATTTTTTAATGTGTCTGTTTGTGTTGCCAAAGAAAGAAAAAAGAAACGAGAAAAAGGAGAAACGAGAGACCAAAAAACTGAAAAAGAAGCAAAATTTGAAGCAAAATTTGAAGCAAAATTTTTTTTTTTTGGTCGAAGAAAAAAAAAAGAGACGTTTTTTTTCTTTTCTTTTTGGTTTATTCTTCTTCTTCTTCTTCTTCTTGCTAAAAAACCACCCCATTAGAAAGAATACCACGCATATAAAAACAGACAAAAACACGAAACATCACAGAAGAGAGAGCGAAGAAGAGATCTCTCGTCTCGTTGACACTTCTTCTCTCTGTTTTGTGACCTCCTCCTTTCTGGTTGTTCGTTACGATGAAAAGGACGACGCGCGCCGTCTTTAAAAGCGCTTCTCTCGCAAAGGCTTCGTTCTCGCTTCTGTGTGTTTGGGGGTGTAGTCCGTTTTTTTTCGATCTCGTTCCAAGAATCGATGCCGCGATACACGCGTACGAAGATTCGTACTTCTTTTCAGTGAACGACGCGTTCATATACCGAGGCGGGCGAGAAGGCTTGTTCAAATCGTCCGAAGATGATGATACTTATGACTTTTCAGATTGGGGCGTGAAACGACCGGCGGGATTAGCCAACGGGAAGAGTTACATTCGGTTCAATAAAGTCGCCTTTCGAAGGAGTTTAGAAGACGTTTCGGAGCAGGAGGAGGAAGATGAGAATACTACGAACAACAACGAGAACAACAACAACTATTCGGGGGTAGTGCAAGCGGTGGTGTTCGAAGTGAACGACCGAGACTTGGTCGGGTACGTCACCGAAGACGGCGGACGGCGGTATTGCTGCGACGAAGCGTTGGCGAAAACGAGCGGGTGTTCGCCGGGGAGAGTCATCGTGCGACCGAAAAAGGAGATGCAAGAACAAATCGATGAAGACACGAAGGAGAAGAAACTGGTGGAGGTGGAAAACGTGGATTGGCCGTGGGTGACGGACGCGTATTTTGAAGGCAAAAATGAGTTGGAATCGAGGACGGTGGACGACGCGGTGAGCATCGAAGAGACGGGGATGTATTACTTGTGGTTTGTGATTTGCGACCCGAAGTTGGCCGGGACGACGGTGAACGGACAAACGGCGTGGAAAAATCCGAGCGGGTATTTACCCGGGATGATGGCGGCGAATTTGCCGTTTTATTTGTTCTTATCGTTGGCGTATTTAGCGCTCGGAATTTGTTGGGCGGTGAACTGCGCCGTCAAGTGGAAGTATCTGATGCAAATCCATCACTCGATGACGTTTGTCGTCTCCTTAGGGATGATTGAAACGTGCGTGTGGTATTACGATTACTCGAATTTCAACACGACTGGATTTCGTCCGTATTTCGTGACTATTTTTGCAGTCGTCGTATCGGCCGCCCGGAAAGCCGTTTCCAGAGCGTTGGTCTTAGTCGCCTCCATGGGCTACGGCGTCGTTCGACCGACTTTAGGCGGATTCGCGCCAAAAGTACTCGCATTATCCGGGGCATATTTCATCGCCAGCGCGACTTTAGACGTCGTCGCGAACGTAGGTGCTATCGATGATTTAACGTCTGGCGCGAGAGTGTTTTTGGTTTTACCCGTGGCTGCGTTAGACGGCGCGTTCATCTTGTGGATTTTCACGAGTTTGAGTAAAACGTTGGCGCAGTTGCAACAAAGAAGGCAAATGGCCAAGTTGAGTTTGTACCGATATTTCACCAACGCGTTAGCTTTATCCGTGGTTTTATCGTTCGTGTGGGTGGTGTACGAGATGTGGTTTAAAGTCACCGACGCGTTTAACGAGAAGTGGGAAGCCGATTGGATCACCGCGGCGTTTTGGCACGTCTTGAATTTCGCCTTGACCGCGGTCATTTGCTTTTTATGGCGACCGATGGAACCGGAGAAGTTTGTAGGGAATAAAAGTGGGAGCGTGGATGCGAACGATTCTTTTTGGACGGAAGAGGAGATGAGCGCGGTGGATAACGAATTAGCTGAAGCAGCCGGGCACCACGAGTTAGGCGGAGATTCGGACGACGACGAGGAAGGAGGAGGAGGAGGAGGAGGAGGAGGAGGCAAAATGGAATGAGAAAACGTATTGTTTTTAGCTATTTTTACTACTAAGTACTACTATTATTATTGTATTTGCTACCTGATACGACTTTGGAAAAGTTCTTCTCGAGCGTTTTCGCGAGGTATTCGTCGCCGTCACCGCCGAGCTTGGCGTCTTCCTTCAGTTTTGCAATTTTCGCTCTCTTCAATTCCGCGCGAAGCTTTGCAATCTCGCGTTCCTTTTCCAGCATGATGCGTCGCTGTTCTTTCTGTCGCGCTTTCGCAACCGCCGCGTCTTCTACCACGACATCTTCTTCTGTTACTTTTTCTTCTTTATCTTTGTCTCCTTCTTTCTCTACCACTTCAACTTCTACTTCTCCTTCCTTGTGCGACGACCCCTTGTTGTAGGAAAGATGGTGACGCTGAGAACCGCTTTTGTCGCGGCGAACTTGACTCTCGTGGTCCATCCTCAACAAACCATCTTCCATGCAACATAATCTGCACGTCGACGCTTTCACTTTCTTCCCGAATTCCGTTCTTTTCCTCTCCGCGACGATGTACCCGTACGTGCTCGCTTTCCTAATATTCAACGCCACGTGGAAACACGCGAGTTCGGAAACCGCGTAGGCTAAGATCGCGCCGACAATAACGTACGCCAACGTCCAGTTCCGCAAGGTTTCCAGCACAGAAATCACCGTTTGAATACTCACACCCATATTTTCATAATCGTCAGCCTTCGTTGTCGGATAATAGTGATCGTTCGAAAACATCTTCACCGGCGACATGAATCCGTCGTACAACTTCTCCCTCGCATCCAACCATCTCCGTCCGTCTATTTCCCCGCTCCGATCGTACCCATCCTCTCCAATCTCGTTCAAACTTTTCAAACTTCTCTCCACCCTTCTCAACTTCTCCCAAATCACGACTAACAACCAAACGCCCGCCGAAAACTGCCCCCAAATCTGCATCGAGACGCTCGCCAGTAACACCAGAAACGCTCGATAGTTCTTCTCGCCGACGCACGTGTTCAGCCACCCGCAGTGGTGGTCGAATCCATCGATGCATTTGTTGCACGCGCCGCAATGTTTTGTCGTTAAGGGGTTCTTTTGGTACTTGTGGCATATGTGACATTTTGGATGGTTATAGTTATTACCCTCCGTCTCGATATCGTCTTCATCCTCTTTCTCCGTTTCCTTTGACATTTTCTTCGTTTCCGCTATAGGAGGAACAAAATCCGTCTCTGGATCGCACAAAGACGCGTTCATCCCGCTCGCGAAAGATACAAGCACCAAAAACCCGTACAGTGCGCACAAAATCACCCTATTTTTGCTCCCGTTTTCTCTCTTAAACGTCATCGATGGCACTTGCACGGCGTAGAATCCGAAAATCTCAAACAGGTAGAAACTCATCCCGAGGAGTTGAAGGACGTTCCCGCTGAACTTTACGCGCTTCGTCGTTTCCTCTTCATCGCTCTCATTTTCATCGAAATTATTCGAGGACGGCGCGTCGAGGTACACGAAGAAGCCGTTTTTCCGTTTCGGTCTTTGCGAGAGAACCATGACGTGATGCTGTTTACTCTCTTTTACGCGCGCGAGCACCAAAGAGGAGTAATGAGGCAAACGTCTTCCAATTTTCTCCATTAATTAGACTTGCACGATATCTTACTTTAAAGCGTCGTAAAGAAGCGAAAAGCCTCGATACTTCAGAGACACGACGGGCAAAAACATGTCCGCTGGAGGAGAACTCGCCCGAGTGGATTTTGACGAGGAAACAGCGATGATGAGTAAGCGAAGATTGGAAGCGGAACGATTGGAAGAAAAGTTGAAACACATCAACGACAACGTCACGTACGAATCGAAAAACGTGCAAGGATCGACCGCCGGGGCGGGTTCCGGAGCGTTCCACGAATACAGACACTCGCGGAGACGAGAATACGAACGGCTGGAAAAAATGGACGAGGAAGAGGAAGAGAGAGACGTGAAGGCGAAGTTTGAACGGAGGAAACGAGAGAGAGAAGAGAAGGAGAGGAAAGCGGTTGAGAGGAAAAGAGAGAAACGGAATGCGAAGAAGATGAAGATGAAGATGAAGATGAAGATGAAGATGAAAAAGGAGGGTGGTGATGGTGGTGGTAATGATGATGACGGTGACGAGGATGAAGGCGACGTGGGAGGAAAAGCAGAAGCAGCCTTGGCGGCGACGGCGGCGGTAAAAGTTGTAGCGACGAAAGCTGAAGGAGGAGGAGGAGGAGAAATAGAGGATGCAGACGCCGCCGATGCGGGATTAGACTAGTTTGTGCAACGCGAAAATACTATGTATGAATAGAGGAGCGAGCGCTCCGCTTCCCCTTGCTTTCGGCGGGTTAGATTTGTTAGTGTTATTATTTAGCGCCGGTTTCGTTTTCGCTTTCGTTTTCGTTTTCGTCTCTTTCCCTTTCACGTTCTTTCTTTGAAAGCACGACTCGGTCGAAGGCGTCCGCTATTTTGGTTTCAAACTCCACCATGCCACCTTTTTCCGCCATCGCGGTGAGCAAAGCGTCCGGATTCGCCTTCAGTAACTGCGCCGCGAAAGCGAGGACGATGGGTAAATCTGAACCCGTGAACGCTGAAATGCCCATGGCAATGAAACCGATGAGTAGCCACCACTTTCGGTTTTTCTTTTCGGTTTCTCGTTTGGTTTCGAGCTCAACGCGTTCATCTTTGGTGAGCCGCGCTTTCCTCGTCGCTTCTTCCTCGTCGGCGGAGATGACTTTTCTCGAAAAGACGCGCGATATGTACCGAGGCAATAAAGCCGCCGGCGCGAAATAACCGAGAAAAGCGACGCCAATTGCAAACGGACTCAACAAAACGCGCAAAGCCATCCCACCTCCGCTCAACGCGGTTAACGATTGGTGCAACGTCGCGGATCCGGACGCGACCAAGAGCGCTAGCGCCAACGAGGCGAGGACGATTTTCGCGTATTTGTGCGCGCGTCGCAGGATCAACGCCAACGCGCTCCATCCGCGACCAACTGGCGAAAGGAAGGCAAAAAATGGCGACGACGAGGACGACGAGAACAACAACGGTCTCTTTGTCGTCGTCGTCGTCGCGTTAAAATCTTCCCCACTACTTTTTGTCACTCTCTCTTCGCGACACAAAAACCGATACAACATAAACGCCGGCGCTAAAACCAACCAATACGACGAGTGCTCCCCGGCTGAAATCCCAGCCGGCAACAAAAACGCGTAACACACGTGCACGTCCAACCACCTGCCTCGCATGGACCGCGAATACGACATCATCTTCATCGTGGGTGTTGTTCTCGCGTTATTCGCACCACCACCGCTGCTCGTTTTATCATCATTACTACTACCGCTACCGCTGCTACCGCTATTCCTACCGTCGTCGCCGCTCGACGCCGACAACAAAATCCGTCGCTCTACATCACCCTCATATCTCCACTTCCTCACCAAATACATAACAAACAATATCGGTAAAACCACAAACAGTGTCCATTGCGTCGTCGTCTTCACCGTCCCTTGCGTCAACACCGCGCCTGAGAAATAAGACAAGAAACTGTTCACCGGGTTGAGGCCACCTACAAAGGCAGGGACGACATCTAACCGCGCGGGGTAGAATAAAGTCGATTCTTCTTCTTCTTCTTTCTCCTCCTCCAACTCCTCCTCCTGAAAGACGTCATTTTCAGAGCTCGCTCTTCTTCTCGTTCCTTTCCTTTTCGTCTGAATCGTCGTCTTCGATGGTGTTTTTAGTCTTGTTGTTTTTGTTGCATTCGAATTTCCCGAGGACTTTGAAGCGCCGTTGGGAAACACTTTTGACGACGATGTCTTTCTTCTCTCACGCGATGAAGACGAAGAAAAGGAGGCGAAAAACGCCTTGTTCTTATTCCTGTTCGCCACCACCAATGCCGAACAAATGATGGGAAAAGAAGAAGTCATTTTCGCGTGCTTTAAAAGTGTGGTGTTTTAGATACGGAAAATATCTCTTTACACAGACGAAGCGTGGTGAAACATGCGACATCAAGAACAACGAACGAACGAACGAACGAACGATTTACGAATAGTAATAACAATAGTATAGCATAAAGAGTTAATAATATTAAAAGTCAAAGTTTGGTTTCTCACTTCCGTCTGGAAAAATCTTGGACAAGGTGACGCTGCTCGCTTTCACCGTGGTCGCGCAAACGAATTTGGCGCCTTCGCCTTTGAAATCCTGCCCGAGAGTGCTCCCGCACGGGGTGATAATGCACGGCATTCCCGCGCCTTCAGCGGCTCGTAAACCAACGATGCTATCTTCAATCACCACGCACATCTCCGCGGGTAAATCTACTTTTTCTCTCGCTAAGTTATAAATCAACGGGTCCGGTTTCTTCTTCGTCACGTCGTCGCCGGCCATGAGGACGTCCAATTTATCCAATCTCTCCTTCCCGACCACGGAGTTGACGACTTTCTCGAACCCGGCTTTCGTAGCCGCGGAGCAAATCCCAACCGCCACGTCCGGTCTCGCGATCGCTTCGTCCATCAGCTCTAAAATTCCATCTCTGGCCTGCGCGACTTCCTCGACGATTTTTTTATAAAACTCCGTCTTCTTATCTTGCAAGTCATCGATCAGTTGGTCTTGGATTGATGTCTCTAAAACCTCTCCTGTGCCGTATTTATCGCTCTTCGTGACCGTGGGCCATTTGTTCTCCTTGAAATGCCATCGCATTTTCGGTTTCCCGCCGCCGACGGTATTCGCCAAGACGTCGTAATACGACGGGACCCATTCCATTTGCGTTCCTGTTTCGATTTGTAATCCAAAATGTTCGAACGATTTGTTGTACGCCAATCGGTGCAACTCTTCGGTTTCCACCAGGACGCCGTCGCAGTCGAACAAGAGGGCAAACTTTTGGTTTTTCGAGTTTCCAGGTCCCGCGCGCGTGGTTAATGCGGTCGCATTCTTATTGGCCGCAAAATTATTCGCGCGTTGTTTTCGGTTGCCACGTAGGTGGTTCGGATGTAATCTCGTTCTCGCGGACAATTTCCCCCGCGAAGACGACGAAGACGAAGAACCCGCGCGATGGTTTTGGTGGAAAGTGGCAGACGTCTTTGCGAAAGAAGAACACGACATGTTTACGCGCGTTACGATGCTCGTCTTTCTGGTGTGCAATACTCTACAAAACTATTTGCAGAAAAGTGTGGATATCTACTCTCACACAAAGTTGGTTTTGGATGCTTTTGCTTTGCTTCGAGTGGTGCGGTATCCTCGTTTGGTTTTCCACGCTCCTCGCGTTCAATCGGAGGAGGAAAAGAAGCTGGAAAAGCACCACCCTCTCGAAACAAAGAGAACAGAGGAGCAGAGGCAAAAGAGAGATACTTTTTGAGAGATTTTCCCTTAAATTTTTAAAGGGGAATTTTTCAGCCTCAAAAGAGAGGAACAAACACTTCGCCATTATCGCACACAACATCATCACAGAACACATAATATAATATATAAAAATGGTATTCGCGACGAAGTTACAAATCAACGCCGTTTTCAAAAAAGCCGCACCGGCGAAGAAAACGGTCACTCCGGCGAAGAAGGTACGTTTTTGAATGCATATCGTTCGCGAGGCGTCGGTTTCGTTCGAAATCCGAGCGCATCATCATCGTCTCATTTTAGGCGGAAAAAGAGGAGAAAAAGAGCAAAAAAGAAGGAAAAAACACAACCGACATTTTCTCCTACGCGCGATGAAAGAGAGAGAGAGAAAAAACGCACGCGCAAACGCGCGCTCCCTCTTTTCAAACGCTTTAAAAAAATGAACGCATGAAAGTAGTCTCCGTGTTTGCATCTGTGGAATCAGATCGCGTTCGCAACGTTCGCGTGTAATGGTTTTAAGCGCGTGGTGATGATGATTTTGATGAAAGCCATCGTCTCATATGTCTTTTTGATATCTTTTCCACTCCGAGATTTTGCTCAAAAACTGACCTTTTCTCCTCGTTTCGCTCTACATATTTCTAGGCACCAATCAAGAAGTCACCGCCGGCGAAGAAGCCGGCGACGCAGAAGAAATTCACCCCGCCATCGGGCGAACGCGACCTGTGGTACCCGAACGCGGAAGCGCCCGCATGGTTGGACGGCTCCATGCCCGGTGACAGAGGCTTCGATCCGTTTGGATTGTCCAAACCGACGGAATATTTGCAATTCGACTTGGACAGATTGGACGGCTCGGCGGCGAAGAACCCGTCGGGGAACGTCATCGGTAAGTTGAAGAAGACGGACAACAAGCCGACGGAAAGAACGATCGTTCCGTTTAACGAAGCGTTTGACATTAACCGATTCCGCGAGTGCGAGTTGTTGCACTCCAGATGGGCGATGTTGGGCCTCGTCGGCGTGATCTTTGGCGAAGCCGGCACGGGCGTCGCCTGGCAAGACGCCGGTAAGGTTGAGTTGGAGCAAACGCAATACCTCGGCTTTAACTTGTGGGGCGAAGGGTCCAACTTGGCCGCGTTGACTGCCATCGAAGTCCTTTTGGTTGGTACTCTTGAATTTTACAGATCCGCCGAACTCGACCAAGAGAAGAGATGCTACCCGGGCGGCGCGTTTGACCCGTTGGGTTTCGCTTCGAAGAGCCCGGAAGAGACGTTCAGATTGAAAACCGCGGAATTGAAGCACGGAAGATTAGCAATGGTTGCCATGTTTGGTGTCGCGCAGCAAGCGTTGAACAACGGCGAAGGGGCTTTGGAGGCTTTGACCAGCATCGGTAAATAAGTAGATTACTTTGAAGAGTTCGTTTTCATTGGTATCAACTTTATCTCTATTATATTAAACGAAAGACATCATCTTCGAATTTTTTTACTTCTTCACTTCTTTTTTAGATACAAAAACAACGCGCATAAACGACGACAAAAAATGTCACCAAAACCACCTGTCGTTCTCGAAATCCTTCGAACTTCTTCTTTGTCTTCTTTGTTGTCTTCTTCATCTCGTAGTAAACGTCGCGAGGGTCTTTTTGCCTCCTCCGAACGACGACGACGTGTACACCAAAGAGAGAAAACGTTCAGAATTGGAAACAAGAACAACAACAAACAGTTGGAGATGAGGATGATGATTTCCGGAGGAGAATCAAGCCTAAAACGAAGAAGAAAAAGAAGAACAGACGTGTCGTTGTTCGCGTCGTCGAAATCGTCGTCAGAAAGAAAGAGCGGCGATGATGATGATGATGATGATTCGTCGTCGTCGTCTGGAAAAGATGCAACAGATGATGATGTGCCAATGAGCAAAATCTATTCCTTGCTCTCACTCTCGATATTCGCTTTACTCGCCGGAGACGTCGGGATGAATTTTTTGGCGTTTTTGTTCGCGTGGGTGACGAAACAGGGTGACCTCACGTTCTTTACGACGAACGCGAACGGATTCTGGACGGAGAAGTTATGCATTTTAGGCTTTGTGATATTACTGTTGATGGATTTTAAAGCGGTGGCGACGAGGCAAATTAGAAGGGCGAACGCGGTGTTGAAGACTATTAAATACGCGAAAGAAACGACGGTGGAAAGCATAGAGCAGACGAGGAACGTGGAAACGTTTTTGACGAACGTGTACATGAAGTCAACGTTTGAGATTTTGGGCGCTTTGATCGCTTTGGTTGGATGTTTGAGAACCGCGTCGCCTTCGCTCGTACCCGGAAGCGGCGCTTTGTTTTCGTTGCCGGCGTCGATCGGACCCGCGATTGCGCTCTTTTTCGGCCACGCGATGTTCATGCTCATCAACACGAACGTCATTTCACAAAGCGCAAACATGACCACTCCGTTTCCTCTTCAAATAAGAAAAACGATAGCTACGTTTGACGCGATGTTAGCGATGTTAGCGATGAGTTGCGCCGCGTTTCAAAAAGGATGGCCGGGGCTCATCGCGTCCTCGCTCTTCCTCCTCTTTTCCATTTACTTCACCTACGAGAACGAAATCAAGAAGAAAATGAAAGAGCGAAAAAAGAAAGCCGAGAAGAAAGGAAGGCGTGATTTCGGGAGCAGCGGCAGCAGATGATAGATGCGCGCGCGAGCGCTTGGAAAAAATGTTGTCCTAACGAACTTTGAACACAAACACTTCTTCACTCTTTTCTCTGCTTTGTACATTTATTTATAAAATAATACATGCGCTCGGCGGCGAGGCGGCTTTTCCGTCGGCAGGCTGTTATTACTACTACTGCTGCTGCTACTATTACTACTACTACGAGTAGTACTCATCGTCAGCGATCGTTACTTTCATCGTTGTTCGTGCGACACTTCATGACGGAAACGACGAAAGAGAATTCGACGTTCGTTTCCCCGTCGAAAATCCTGGTCAGTTACGACCCTTCGACGGCGAACGAACACCTCTCGGAACTTTTGAAAGAGAAAGACATCACGCGAAGCGTGGAGTCGAGACATCGGTACGCCGTGATCGGGTTCGACACGGAAACTCGACCGACGTTTAGTAAAGTGGCGAAAAAGAACAAAGTTGCTTTGGTGCAATTCGCGAGCAAAAATGTGGCGTGTTTAATCCATCTGGCCTCGATGAATGGGGAAGTGCCGGAAATGATGACGAAGATACTCAGAGAGAAAGAGTACGTGTTACTCGGGTTTGGGATTAAAACCGATTTGAAAGAGCTGAAAACGGAACATTACGGGAACGAGGATAAAGAGAGCGTCGACGTGAACGCTTTCATCGACTTGGCGACGATTTCGGAGGTCTTTAAACACGAACGACCGGGGATGAAAGGCATGGCCAATCACTTCGGATTGGACGTGGAAAAGCCAAAAGCGGTGCAGATTTCGAATTGGGAGAATTCGCCGTTGAGAGAAGGGCAGGTGAAATATGCCGCGGAAGACGCGAGTTTAGGCGTTTGGTTAGCCGAGCGAATGTATGAAAAGTACGGACGACGCAAAGATACTACTAAGAAGAATAGCAACCATAGCGAGATAAAAGAATACGAACACGAATACGAAGAAAACGAAGAAAATGACCGATACGACGGGTTTCTCCAGTGGATGCATTCGTTTAGAAACGCGGAAAACACGAAGAAATTGAACAAACGACAGTTGCCGAAAGACGCCGCCGCGTTGGTATTAAACGCGGAGTTACAAACGGTGAACAAATACGCGACGCTTCGATTTCAAGACGCTAAGAAGCTCTTAAAGCAATATCACGACGGGAAGAAACACCCGACGGCAACGCTGTTTGAGTTTTTTAACAGTTTATCGAAAACGTTGCCGAACGAGTACACGAAAGACGGTCGAGGATTTGAATTCGTCCGATTCAACGAGTCCGTCTCGAAAGCGAAGAAAGAGGACGGCCAACCCCAAAACGTGTCCGTGTTCTCGTGCGAGTACGATTGGACCGATCTCGGGGAGACCGTGCGAGGGTGTTCGGGCTCAGGTATAAGCTCGTCCAAGAAAGGTGCGAAAGCGGAAGCGTGTAAAGACGCGCTCGCGAAATGCGAAGAGTGGCTGAAATCGTTCGAAAACCAGTGGTTCTTCGAGCTCGCGTTGGAAGAGAAGCAGTCGCGCGTGTTAGGCGCTCAGTAGTAAAGACACGTGTGATGATGATAGATATAATAGAAGTTTGAAAGCACACAGCGCGTGTAGTTAGTAAAATGGTAATAAAAGTATATATTTATATAAAAGAGAGAACTTTTTGCTTGTTCGTTTGTTTTGTTTTTACACCGCGTCGATATCCTCGTGCGAGGCACCCGTCGGACGCTGATCTTGTCCAGATCTTTGCTGTGGATAGCCGATCACGACTTGTTGTTGTTGTTGCTGCTGTTGTTGTTGTTGTTGTTGTTGAGGCGCTCCAGCCATCGCGCTCATCTCGTTGCTATTCGAGTTGTTGTTGTTACTATTTCTATTATTGGCAGCAAACGGATTCGCGATGTTGAACGCGTTATTGTTCGTATTGAATCCCCCCGCGTTCTTCGTTTGCTTCTTGACGACTTCGTCCATGACGTCGTGAATCTCTGGTTTCGTCAACATTTGTAAATCTTTGTCGACGGCGTAACACAAGTACACCGCGTCGACGACATCCAATAAAACGGTCAGGCAAAAGTTCAGAATAGTCAGAGAAATCAAGAAGCAGAACACACCGAGGAAGACTACCTCGACGCTTCGCGATTCGTCGTCGAAGTAATTCGAGGACGAGAGGCCAAAGACGACGCCAAAGACGACCGAGACGATAAACGCAGTCGTCCTGAGAATCATCGGAGGCAACCACCACACCGCAAAGGTTGATAACATGTTGTTTTGTAAAATCGTGGTGACTTTTCTCGCAGAGTCGCAAAAGGCGTCGCCGGAGATGGCGGCGTACACGATGGCAAACTTGGAAATAAATCCAATAATCTCGGCGAAACATTGCCACAACAAGTTCACGCAACACATCAACGCGGCCATCGCCGCGTTGTTTCTGTGTTCTCTTTGCGCTTTTTCAAACATGTTTCGAACCATATCGACGATTGACATGATCAAACCTCCAAAACAGATGGTGCCGAATTGCGATTTCAAGCCGTGCGATAACGATCGTTTCACCGTACCTTTGAACGCGGTCGTTCCAGAGGGCGCAAAGTACCACTGCGCGGTTGAACCACCAATGGTGAACAATCGTAAACACACCGCAACCGAGGACGTCCAGAGCAAGGAAAAAAACAGCAACCCGACGAACGGTTTCACCCACGAATCCGTCTGCCATTCGCAACAATTAACCTCATAAACGTACGCACTCATATCGCCCGTCGCGCCTTCATCTCTGGATGTCACGTAGTCGTCGTACGACCTTCGATCGATGCACTTCGATCCGTCGCTCGGGTGCGTCATCGCGAACCGATTCGCGCCAATCTTCCCGTGCATCCACGCGTACGACATGAAAAAGATAAACGGGATGAACACAAACATAGAAACGAACATGTTAATCCCCATCGTCGCCGTCAGCGTGTGTTTCTGATCGCTCAACGCCGTCGCCGCGGTTTGTAAAAGCCGATTGACGAGCGCGATTTCCTCTCGCCAGAGATAAAAGACGCGCGCTAAAATCAAAGTCACCAGGAGAAACAAACACCCGCCAAAGACAAACCCTTCTGCAAACATGTACAAAGAGAAGGAAAAGCTGGAAAGGAGTTTAAACCCAATAATCCCCCAGGTCGCTTTACTCGCGTGATATTGAAACCCGTACAAAAACGTCACCCCGAGCGCAACCGCCGAGACGATCGCCAACAACAGCCACGCGTGCGACGATTGCCAAAAATCATCACCATCGAACACATCGTCCAAATCGTCGTTGGTATCCTTAAACTCATCTTTGTTCGATAACAACAGCCTCGATGTTGGTGATGACGACGACGCGCGATACGCTTCGCAGTTGGTGCTAAACAGCACATCTTCGCTCGTTCTTTGTGCAAACGCTTTCGCGTTCGTGTTCGAGACCACGACAATGCCTAGAAGGAAACACGCGCTCGTGATGAGTAAGAACACTCTCGCGAATGTGCGGTCTGTTTTTGGTCGAGGGCTGTAGTTGAACACCGCCGAGGCGGCTTCGTCGTTTTCGAGAAGGTCGAGATCTTCTTCTTCCTCGCCTCGGGAAAAAGGTGCCGTCGGCGTGGAATCCTCGTCGTCTCGCAAACGCGCGAATGGAGGAGAGGAGGCAGATTTAAACATACTGGTGGTGGTGTTAAAAAACAGATGCGCGATGCTTTCTCTCGCGGGTCTTTTGTTGTTTACTCGGTGTTGTTTACTTCTTCTTTTGTGCGTGATAAAGTGCGTTGAGTGTGTGAGGATTTTGGCGGACAATTCAAGACTTCTTTCTTCTTCTGCTCTAAAGCGCACGACGCGTAAGAGTTTCAACGACGACGATGTGATGATGATTACAATGATATCATTACAAAGAGTGTGTTATTATTTTTGAAGCAACGGTTCTCTCTCGTCCGGAAACGCTGTTTTTGTCTTTGTCGTTTCTGTTCGTGATGATGATGCTAAAGGCGGATTCTCCTCGTCGTTGCGTTCGCCGCTTTTACTATGACTACTCTCGCTACTACTACTCTCGCTAAGCATTTGCGTATTCTTGACGTACGTGTACCTCCCAAACCCGGCTAAGGAGAGCGCGTATCCGAACGCTTGCAAGACGGTGACCACGTCGCCGTAGACTAAAATCCCGAAGAACAGTAACAAGATGTTCTTGATATTGTTGATGCCTTTGAACCAGACGGCGCCGATGTTCTTCACCACGCCGAGGCCGCACGCGTTGACTAAACACCCCCAGGAGGAAGACACGACGAATAAATACCAGTACTTATTCGCAATGGAGGAAATTCCCGGCGCTTGTAACGAACTGCCTTCAAAATACACCACTAAAGGTATAAAAAACACCACCGTCGCCGGCGCGAAGTAATACATGCTCTCGATCACGCCAAACTTTCTATTCACTAACAGCCACTGCGCGCCGACGGTTCTAATGGCTTCCGCGAAGTGCGACCCAAACATCACGCACACTCCAATCACGGTCGCTTTCCCGCTCACGTTCATGCACATCATCCCACCGAGAACCATGGCGAGTAAACTCACCGTAAAATCCGAGTTGTACTTATCCGTCCCGACGAACACGTGCGTTATATACGTGACGACGGGAACGAACGCTTTCAACATTTGTACGAACGATAACGATAAGTACACGTATACAATGTTCGCACACGCTAAGGTTATCGATGAAAAGAAACCCACCGGGACGCACACTTTGAACCACTCTTTAAACGTCATCTTTGGTTCTGAAACAGACACGAATTTTCCGTGGACGAGTATCGTCGAGAGCGCGAACGCGAACATCGTTCCGCACGAGGAGACGAATATCGGGTTCCCAAATCCAGCGTCTTTGATTAAATGTTTGTTCGAAACCACGGTGATTGTGGAGAACGTCAGGTATCCGATGGTGTAGAGTAAAGCAGGGAGTCTGTTTTGCGCGGAGTATTTTGATTCTAACGAAGAATCGTTGTTCTTTTCAGGAGGAGGAGTCGTAGGCGTCGTCGAGTTCTTCATCGAATCATCATCTTCATCATCATCCCGCGGCTGCTGAGACATCTTTCCCCGAGAACGAATGAATGAAAATCTCTCTCAATCTCTTCCCTTTAGTTATTATATATACTGATGAGGTGATGTATAAAACAACAACAACAATAAATACACGAAACCACAAACTTTCTTTCTCTGATAAATAACGAAAGCTTTTCTTCTTCTTCTTCTTCTGCGACAGAAAGAAAGCGTAAATTCGCGCACTAAATGTGTAAGGAGAGTTCTCCTCTCAGAGGAAAAACTCTGCCAGTTTTGTATTTAGGGTCTCCAACCCTAATTCCACGCAGAAGTCCTGTCTCTCTTTTTTACGCTTCCGCATTGCTTCACAGAGAAAGCGTGCGTATTTAGAGCAGAAGAGTATTAATGAGAAGAACGATGAGCGCTGGTACTTTTTGTTCGTCTCTTTTGTGCAGCACAAGTGATAGTTTGAGTGCCTTTTTTTCTTCCGGTGGTCGCGCCGCTGCTTTGAGGCGCAGGAGGCGCAGTGCGCGCGGCGCGATGGTGTTTCCAATTGCATCAAAATCATCATCAACCGGCGGCGAATGTTCTTCATTCTTAAACTTCGGAAGAAGACGATTCAGAGGACGAGAAGAGAGACGATTTGGAGGAGGATTACGCGAAGAGAATACTACTACACATAATAACACTACCACCACTCATCTGCAAAAGCGCGGGTTTGTTCTTGCGAGTACGAATGGTATAAACAACAACAACGAGCAGTTAAAGTTGTTCTCGGTGAGCAGAGTTCTCTCGTATAACGAAACATTTTAATCGAAGAAGAACACCAATGATGGCATTAAACTGCGTTATCTTCTCGACGAGAGAGCAGTACACAGAAACGAAATTTAAAGGCGGAGGTAACAGACCGCTGCGTTTCGCTCTCGATATGAAGCAACAAAAATACGTGAGGTGTTCTTCTTTCTTCTCGCGCCGCGCTCGTACTCTTCTCAACATTTTACGCTTTGATGACGAAGTCTTCTCGTTCTTACTTCTTATTGTTGACTGACCTGAAACGAACGATAACACGAACAGGAGGAAGGAGAAGGAGTTGATAATACTAATAATAGCAATATAAGAATACATCCTCTGATTTTGAAAAACTTACGGACGCGGTTATCCATCGCAGAGCCGACGGAGTGTCAATCCGCCGCGATCCCTTTGCTTGCGGAAAACTTGGACGTCGTCATCGCCGCCGAAACCGGGAGCGGGAAGACGTATTCCTACGCCATTCCAATCGTCTCAAATATCTTGAAAAGGAAAGAAATCGAACGGAGAGAGGAAGTCTCGGCGCTGATTTTGTGCCCGAACGCGCACTTGTGCGACCAGGTGAAAAAAGCCATCGATATTTTAACGCTTCCGGACGATTTAGAAGACGATTCAGAGAAAAAGTCGATAGTGAGAACAGTTGCTTTAACTCCCGATCGAGGACTGCCTTCTTCGTTCCCGGACATCATCGTCTGCACGCCCGCGCGAGCCGAACAGGACGTCTTTGACTGGCGAGAAGGGAGCTGGAGGAAAGGCGCGTTTACGCCGTACGTGAAATTTATACGGACGGTTGTTTTAGACGAAGCAGATATGCTGTTGGGTGGAGGATACGCGAGGAAAGTGCGGAACTGCTTCGACGTTTTGTTTCGAGAGGAAAAGCTCGCCGCCACGCGAGGATTTTATAAAACGTTCGAGGACGAAAGCGAAATAAATGTCAAGACGACGACGGGAGAATGGAACAACGATTTAGAGAGAGATACGGAAGCGTCCATGGAGCAAAATTGGAGGAAAGATCACGATTTTGAGGAAGAAGAAGAAGAAGAAGACAAAGAAGAGGACGAAGATTCAGACGACGACGATGAAAACGCACAACAACACGAATACGAGTACGAACGAAAAGAACAACAGAAAAAAAAGAAGAAGAAACCGAAAGCGCGTCTCGGCGGCAAAGGCAAAATGGGCAAAGGCACCAATCGCGAGTTTCGCAGACAATACGTCTTCGCCGCGGCGACGGTCATGTCCACGGGCAAACGAACACCCGGAGCGGTTCTAAAATTCGGTTTCCCAGACGCCGTGTGGACGAAAAGCTCGAGTTTACACAAACCGAGAGCGGAGTTGACGCAAACGTGGAGAGAGGTTTCGTTGGAGACTCGAGCGAAGGCTTTATTTGACGCGTTAGACATGGATCCGAAAACCGCGCAGGTGGAAAAGACGTTGGTATTTGTCAACAGCGGTAGCGTCTGCGAAGCAATATCCAACGAACTCGCAAACTTTGGCGCTAAAGCCGCATCATTTCACAGCGATATCGACCCGCTCGAACGCGAGTCCCGTTTACGACGCTTCGCGTCGCAAGACATCGACGTTCTCGTCGCCACGGACTCCGTCGCTCGAGGCGTCGACATACCAAACGTCAAACACGTCGTCCAAGCTGAATTCGCCCAAAACGCCACGGAATACCTCCACCGAGTCGGCCGTACCGCTCGCGCCGGTAAACTCGGGCGAGCGACGAACATTTTACTCCCGGGAGACTTCGATTTAGCCAACGCCATACGCAAAGCCGAACTGGAAAATCGATCGGTCGAGGATACGTTCTCCAGGAAAAGAAGTTTTAGAAACAAGTTTAAAAAATACGGCGAAAGTAGGAAAAGAGCTGCTTAATGAATCTTTATATTCTTCTTAACTTCTTCTAGAAGAGCAGAGGCAAAAGGCGAAAGCAAAGCGCAAGCGAGAGTAAGTTTTAGAACATTTCTTATTTAGGGTTTCATCAAGACCGACCCCGGAGGACCGCGGGAAGAAAAAAACAGACGAATTCCACAGAACACTTACGCGCATAAAACACCTCCATTCATTCCCTTTTTCCACACGAAGGAGAACATGAGAGAGACTTTGACGATCAACACGTCATCTTCATCTTCGTCTCAAAGGCTGCTCCGATCAAATCCATCATCGAGCAAGAACACCATTGAAAGAGGAGGATTTGGCGCGTTGATGATGGACGTTGGAGACGACGCGGGAGAACGCCTTTTAGAGACTCCTAAAAACGATGATGATGACGACGAGAGGAACACGACTCGTAAGAATAAGAAATCGTTCAACAACGCGCACTCAAAAAAGCTGCTCGTTTTATTGTTCCTGTCCGTTTTTGCGCTCGTAGTACTCTCGTTCAAAGCGGGATACGACACGGAAAAGCAAGATGAATTAGCCTTGTCTTTACCGAAATGGGCGGCAGATTTAGTCTCGAGCGCGAAGAAACGCGTCGACGGTAGCGGTAGTTTTAGCGATAATAAGAGTTATAAGAAGAGAGATTTAAAGGACACGCACGGGAAGAGCGATCCTTTGCAATCGTTTAACTGGAGAGAAGGGTTTGAGAACAACAATTGGGATTACGACGAGCGGGTGCGAAACATGGCGCGGTGGAAACACGCTCCGGCAAACGGAGGCGAGAAGTTTACCGTGTGTTTTAAAGAGGGGGAGAAGTTTAACTTTTTCGGGGCGTATAACTTTATAAACACGGGGTTGAAGAAACCAGGGATGTGCGTGAAAAACGTGAAACTGAACGCGAACGTGGACGATCCGTCGTGCGACGTGAGGATGTTTCGGAATCAACACGTGCCGGAGGTGAGGCCGAAGACGAACCCGAAACAGGTGGATATTTTTTTCACGCACGAAAGTCCGTCCATGTACTCGCCGGAGATGAAGGACGAGAAGTTTCGAAACTCGTTCGATTACGTCGCGGATTACGAGAAAACGAGCGGGTTGTGGTTCCCGTTCGCGGTTCCAGTGTTTGAGATGAAGGAAGATTTCCCGTTGTTTACGATTCCGAGGAAAGAGAGGATCCCGGGCGTCGCCTGGTTGGCGAGAGATTGTTTAAGCAATCGAGCGGAAACGCTGAGGAAGATTAGCGACGCGTACCCGGTTTTTTCGGTTGGAAATTGCGCGAATAACGTGAATGCAAACTCGTTTCCAGAAAGCGTGATGGAAGCGCCGAGAAATCGCGAGACGAGTTTCCAAGAGCCTTTGAGTAACTTTATGTTTTATTTTGCAGTAGAAAACGTAGGGGTGTCGTGTCCAGAATACGTGACGGAGAAAATATATTACGCGTTGAGTCGAGGATCGATCCCGATTTACATCGGGTGGGAAGGCGTGAACGAGTTATTACCGGGACGAGACAGTTGGATCGATTTGAGAAACTACGCGACGCCGCAACAGTTAGCTAAAAGATTGAGAGAAATCGCCGAAAGCGACGAGGAGTGGGAGAAAATGCACAAGTGGAGATACGAAAATCCGAACGCGTGGCCGAAACTGTTCCAAAAAGCCATCAGACAGCAAACCGAGGACAGTAAGAACGCCTTGTGCGCGTTGTTGCAAAACGGCGAGAGCGGCAAGAGAAGGAAAGCGGGCAAGGAACCGAAACTGTGCGAACGACAAACGAAAATTTTCGGCCAGGATTTGAAAATTGATGGCCAAGAAGGGTTCGGGGCGTTTAAAAGAGACGACATCGACGAAGCACACTTAGGAACGAATTCTTTGACGGACAAAGACGTCGGTGTTGGAGGGAAAATGCACGCGTGGGAGAAACATTTGAAGAAGACGTGCGACACCGATAACTCGTGCTTCAAGTTTATCAGTTAATATTAATATGTTAGAGAGAGAAAGAGAGAGTGGAAGTACACGCGCGTAGAAAAAGCAGCTTTGTTATTATTGTGAAATACTTTTATCATGATAGATTCTCGTATGTATACGAGCGTTTCATTTTTCGCGTTGTTTACTCTATCGCACCGGTGGTTGGGCGTTTAATACGTTACAATTTTATTCTACATTTTCTTTATTGTTTACCGAGTAAACTCGCCTTGGACGCTTCCCAGCACTGCTCGTACAAAGCCTTGTTCGGCGACTCGGTGAAGAAATGCGACAACGGTAAGTTCGTCACGTGTTTCTCTCGCTTCGAGTACGACGTCAACTTCCTATCGAAGAAATTCCGCTGCACTCGATCCAACTCTCGAACTTCGTCGCACGGCGGTTTATCGTTCGTTTTGTACTTTCTCGGGTGGACGTTCAAATCGAACTGACTGTTCATGAACGATTCGTGCGCGTCGGAGGACCAGTGCAAAAAGTCCGTCGCTAAGGTTTGGAAGATTCTGTCGCGTTCTTCGTGAGGTCGCCAAAAATCTTCGTAGTTGACTCGTCGCCACGAGTTGCTCGGTAAGTTTGCCAACGAGACGTCGATGTATTCCGCGAACATTTTCAGAACGTTCAAATGTTTCTCTAATCCTTGATCCCAGGTTTTGTGCGAACGCGCGGTTTCTACGATATTTCTATGCAACAAGATGAATTTCACTTGACATCCGTTCCGTTCCGCCGCCTCGAAGTATTTCAAAATGTTAATCGGATGGCCGTGATCGAAGAGATATTTTCGATGCTCTGGGTTTCTCGGGTCCCATCGCTGCGCGTGGTTCACGTCTAAACCCGATCCAGTCGCAAACGGACCTAACTTATGCGGGAACGAAAACGACCGAGTGCTATAACACGCCGTTTTTTCGTTCCCGTTCTTTTTCGCCACTTCTTCGCATCCTTTTCGAAACGTCTTGAAAATCTCGTCGTATTTGTTCTCGAGAATCAAGTTCCAAAAATGGTCGTCGTTATCGATAAACATCCGGTCCTCCTCTCGCGCGTGCATTTCGACTATGTCTTTGTTGTTATTCGTATTACCCCTCTTTTTCTTCTCTTCAACGTTCCCCAAATGTTCTCTCAAAAGTGTCTTCACGAACGCGTCTTTCCCCATCTGAAACGCGTGGTGCCCGACGCCTTCCAATCCCAACGTAAACACGTTCTCGCACTTGGCGTTGTTCTCAAAGTAACTCTTCTCTTCTTTCTCCTCTTCCTCGTACTCTTTGCTTTTGAACAAATCGAACAAACTCGTCGGTATCATTCGTAAATTCGCTTCGGCTTGAGATTTATAATTCGGCACTTCCTTGTTCGTGTTTTTCGCTTTTGGTACATTCTTCTTCGTATTCGTATTCGCATTCGTTTGTTGTTGTTGTCGTTGTCGTTGTTGTTGCTCTCTCGGGGACCTCTTATTCGAATCATCATCATCGTCATCCTCCGCCGACGAAGAAACCGATACAGCGCGAGGACTACTCACGCGACGTTGTTCGTCACCCCCAACGGACTCACCGTCGCCCGCGATGTTCTCGTCCTCGTCCAGACCCCTCGCGGGTCCCTCCCTCGCCTCCGCCGCCGCCTTAAACAACAGCCTCTTCTTCGCGTTCTCCTCCATCACTTTCACCAAGTCTTCGTTGTTCCCGTGTTCTTTCGAGAGACTTCTTTTGGCCATTTCGATTGGTCCTACATTCTTTTCGGATGTTTCGCGTGGTTTTTCCGAACCGTGATGCCGGAGGAATGGTACGCGTATTTTGAAGCCATTTTTTGCTTTTTTCTCCTCCTTTGCTTTTTTCTCTCCTCCCGCGTCCCCGAGGGAGAGGAATTTCATGAGAATCATCTTTGTTCTCGTCTGGTGCTCGTCCTCTCGCGTAACGACTGCGTTTTTTGAGAGGAAACCAACCGTTCCCAGGACGGAGAGCAAGAGGAAGAGCGAGACGAGGAGGACTTTTACGAACCACGACGATCCTCTCTTCTTCTTGTTCTTTGATGATGAAATTTCACGGGGAAACGGGCTGCCCGGTAAAAGGTGCTCGTTTTCTTCCATGTCTGATGCTTTCACAGCGAGAGCGCCGGCGATACTCTCTCTCTCTCTCTCTAGGTGCGCGTGTGTGTGTGTAATAAAGCTCTTGATACTTTCTCTCTCTCTTTCTCGCTTAGTTTTGTGCGTATGTATCGCGCGGGGGATGTGAAATGGCGAATTTTAGACGAAAGCTCAGGAGTACTATTTAAGGGTACGATGTCGTCGAAGCGTCATCGAAGACATCTCATCGTCGCTATTAAAAACACGATTTTATAGGCAAGAAGCTACACGCAGCCGGGACGTTTTCACTGAGATAATCCCCAAAACCGTTGACGTTATAAAACGCCAACCCGAATATGAGAAACACGCCGCCTTGAATCAAAACGCCGGGTAATATCGTCGGATCCGGTAAGAGTTTCGCGTACATTAAGAGTTTCCTGTTCCCTTCCGATTGATTTCGTAATAAATCCGAAAACTTTTCACTCGTGTACGGTAATCCTGCGTCATCGATTAACCCGGGGAACCCGCCTTCTATGAATTTCACGTCAGAAAACCCCGCTTGGACGAGCTCGTAACACGCTCGCACGGCGAACGAATCCGAGCGATCGATCACGCCTCGGTTACTCGCTTCCGAACTTTGCGCTTTTTTTATCGACCCACCTTTCAAATCGCACACGATAACTGTCGCCGATAAATCCTCATTACAAGTCTCAAAAACCTTTTTCACGAACTCTTCGTCGCGTTCTTTCAGACCTCCTTTGATTGACAAAGCGTACCCGGATATTCTACGAAAAGCGTTCTTCGACGGAATCTGGTAGGCGCATCCGCCTTGAAACGGAGGCACTTGCCAATCCTCGTGTTCTAACGGTTGCCGCAGATCGAGATAATACGTATTCTTTTTGCTATCACTACTCGTTTTATTCCATAATAACCCTTTCATTCCTTTTTCGTCATCGTTGTCGTAATATCTCTCTCGAAACGCCAAGGGAGAAATGCCTTCAACTGTGCTCGACTTCGAGTTCGACGACACCAAATACTCGCAAATCTCTGGAAACTTTGGCGCGTTCGGTCCTTGCCCTGGTCGTATCTCGTCGTACTCTATGGTTTTCTTTGCTTTTCCTCTTCTTTTCTCGTCGTCGTCGTCATCGTTCTTCTTCTTCTTCTTCTCCGCGTTGTTGTTAAAGAACGCGCTCACCCCCGGCGGAGGATTAATCTTCCTTCTTCTCTCCCTTTTTTGTTCTCGCCCGACGATCCTCACCGAAGAAGCGCCTAACAAAAGGGGTGGAGATGTCATCGTCGTCGTCGTCATCCTCGGGTCGTCGCTTTAAAGAGGCGTTTTTGTTTGTCTTCTCTACACAAACGGATGATAAAGAGTTGTGTTTGCGAGAGTACGACGAAAGCGGAGAAAAATGAAGCAAATCGCGTCAGAATTTAAAGAGATGTTGACGATGCGAACGATGCGCTCGGTGTCACCAAAACCTACGTTTCGTATAAAGGAAAAGGAGGAAAAGGACACCGCCGATGTGACGAGTAAAAAAGCCGACGGAGCGTTCGCCTCGTCGTCGCTCGAAGAAGAAGAAGAGGTGCGACATTTCGCGGCGAGATTTTGAAATTTCTCAACCACTTTTATACTTAACGTATCTCTCTCAGTCTCTCTCTTTCGCGCGAACGATAAGAAAACACGAACAAAGAGAGAACACTTTTCGTCTGTACTTTGCGTATGCTCACTTTTCTCTCTCTCTTATGTGTGATTAATAGGTGAAATGTGACAGACAGATTCAATTCTTCGAAACCGTCCTTAAAGGAAAAATGTTCCTCGCTGAGAGGAAAAACGTCGCTCTGACGAACATCTGTTCTTCCGGAGAAGAAGAGGAAGACAAAGAAGAGTTAGGAAACGACGACGCCGAACAGATGGTGGCGAGGAGGACAACGATGGTTCCAGATTCTTTGATGCCGAATGATGATGATGATGAAAATCTCTCGCGCATCCCCGTCGGGCGGACGCCGACGCCGAAGAGGAAGACGAAGAAGAGAACGCGCGAGATGACGAAGGATGATGAAAATGATGATACTGAACGAGAAGAAGAAGAAGAAGAAGAGACGATGGTGGTGACGAACACGCAGTTGACGACGCCCGCGAAAGCTCAAAAAACAACGAGGAGTCTGGATGCGACGAAGAAGTCGTATTCGTCCTCTCATCGTCATCATCAGCATCGTCAAAGAATGAGGTCGCCGTTGATGGAAACGCAGAAGAACGCGACGGAGGAAGACGAAGAGGAAGACTCGGAGGAGTTTAAAGGCCGCTCGTTATCGCCGACGGCGGAGTTTCGAGAGGCGCAGAAGATTGCGTTTAACTCGACCAACGAAAAGAAGAAGACAAAGGAGTTTACGGAGTACGACGACGACGACGAGGAGGAGGAAACATTCGATATTCTGAAGAAGAAGGAGGAAAATTTGGTCAACGTGAACGCGTACGGAGAAACCATTCGAGTCGCGGATACTTTGGCGATAGACAATGTAAACAACAACGACAACAACATCACCGAGGAGCGCGATGATGATGATGAGAACAATAAGACATCGACGAAGAAACGAGGACGCGGAAAAGTCGATTTCCAGTTTGGCGATCGACACACGGAAGAACAAGATTTTGAAGACGGTAAAAATGGAGTCGTCGCCGTCGCGGAGACTTTTACGCCGATTCGAGAGACCGTCCCCGCGCCGTCTGGCATGCACGTTTGCGACGACGATGATGAAGAAAAAGAAGACAAAGATGAAAAGGAAGCAGATGAAAAGGATGGCGTACTCCCGTTGAGAGAAATATTCCGCGCGAAACACTTAATCGACCCGCGAGACGCCTCGCGGACGGCGCCCGTACTGGAGGTGCAAGTATTGCGAGACGAGAGTTTTTCTTATCGACACGTCGCGGCGAGGACGACGATTCAAACGATTCAGACGACGACGCCAAAGACGGCGGTGATGAACCACGACCATTATTTGGCGTATGAGATTGACCACGAGATTCGAGACGCGACGGAAATTTCGGTGTGGAAGATTGAAACAGACAACTGTAGTAGTAGTAGTAGTAGACGCGAGCGTAGCGGTAGTGACGATAGCAAGAAAGTGTCACGTTTTTCGTTTAAAGGGACGGTTTTGATCGGTAAACCGAGCGCGCGGGACGGAAGAACGTCGTCGTCGTCCAAGGGTGGTGGTGGAAATGGTGGCGGTAAGACGATGAAACGGTGGGCGTTTTCCATCGCGCCGAACGGGCTCGTGTTCACGTCCTCGTACAAGAAATCCTCTCTGCTTTCGATGATGGACGAGACCGAACGCACGCACGGGAGCAGCAACAGCAGCGATTCAGACGATTATTCAGACGATTCAGACGACGAAGATACTTATTTGTATGGGATGAACTCCGCGGAACGCCGAAGGCGGTTTCCCAGGAAATCGGGAGTATACGTGCACGACCCGGTGGACGTGAACGAGGAGGAAAGTGTTCACAAGAAGGATTCCTCTCTCGGGTCAGAAAAGAAAAGTAATCAAAGCCAAAAACGACGCTCGAGCGGTCGACGACGAAGTAAGACGCCGAGGGATAGTTTCGGTAACTCCATGGCGGATACCAAGAAGAATCAAAAGACGACGAAGAAACAGACGTATTTCGAGCTTCAATCGCCCGGGATGGCTGGGAAAGTTCGTCCGCGAAAGTTCGCGTCGGCGTTTAGCGAGGAATACGACGAAACCGTGTTTCGATTAGCCGGAGTCGGCGCGCAAGGGAAGTGCCGACTGTGGACGTGGTCGTGCGAGAATAATGAGGACTTTGATGACGACGTAAACGACGACGACGAGAAGAAAATGTCCTCCTCCTCCTCAAAGAAGAAATCAAAGAACAAAAACAGAACGAAGTTTTCGACGGCGAAAATATGCGCCAAATCCGTCACGCATTGTAAAGACTTCGAGATCCCGACGTACAAGTCGCACTGCGTCTCTCGAGAGTGCGAGATTACCTCGTTGTCATTTTCCAAGGACGGCAACGTCTTAGCGTGCGTGTTCGATAAGAAACACGTCGTCGTTTGGGACGCTTCGACGACGCGCGTTGTTTTCAGCTATTATTGCACGGAGTACGAGATTGAAAGAGATGGATTGCGCGTTTTGGACAACAACAAGAAGATGATGAAACAAAGAGGACAAAAGTCCACGCCGAGCCGCCCGAACGCTTCGAACTCGAAAATGAAGAAGAAGAAGAGCACTTTTACGACGAGCGCGGACGCGACGTCGACGGGTGGTGGTGGTCCGATTTTCTTCTTTGGCAACTTTCGAAAGATTAGTTCGTCCTCCGACTCGTCGTCTCCATCTTCCGTAGCCACGTTCGCGTGCGCGTACAACAAAGAACTCGTCGTCGGTCCAAACGCGTCGTGGGAAAGTCTTAAGGCGAATAACGATGGAAGTGATGACATAGTCTCGGCCGTCGCGGTGTGCCCAGACGTCTTCGTCGAGGAAGACGACGAAGAAGACGAAGAAGAGGAGGACGAAGAAGAGGAGGACGACGAATACGACGTAAAGATGATAAAGGCGGCTTCGAAAAGAAACACCACGGTCAACGTCGTCGTCACCAACGCCGGCCGCTTAGGCGTCTTTGAAGCTTTCGGCCACGCGAACGAAGCGACACACGCGTACGAAGGCTTGACGTTTACGAAGCGACACGCGTTCGACGAGGAAGACGTAAACGACGACGGTAAAACGAATAAAAGTCATAAAAAGAAGGCTTTCCAAGGAAACTTCCTCTGCGCTTCGCACGGCAACCTCTTCGCCGTCGCTCGGAAACGTCCTGGATGCGTCTCTCTTTACGCGCAAGAAAACCACCACCACTTTGAAGAGAGCTTTTAGTAGACTAAAAGTGGTAGTAGTACGCACGGTAGTAATAAGGTTTTAATAGTGCTCTATTCTAAATATACACAACGTAATGGTCAAAGTCGTACGCCAAAGTCCTCCCAAAAGGCCTGTTCCTAGGAGTACACCGACTGGTATAAAACTCATCCCCAATTGGTTCTCCTCCCGACCCCCCCTCGTAACTGCGGCTCTTGACTCGTCACGTACGTCCCTTGATTCACATCTCGTCTCCAAAATCCTCTCGTTTTCGTCGGTTGATGCCAGTTTTCGATCATTTCTTTCGATTTTTCTAACGTGTCTTTTAAATGTTTTTCCGCTTGATCTCTTCGGTCGTTTCCGTTTTCCATCAGAGAATGGATGAAACGCGTGATGAAATTATTGCTATTGCTGCTCATTTTTAAGCGCGTTTACTCGCGCTCTGTCGTGTTCTTAGTAAACGCTGTTAATCGCAACACTACTTCTCTCTCTTATTCGAAGAAGAGCAGTGCGTGTCAACACCTTCAAGAGCGAAGTAATGAGGAAAAATCTCCCTTCCTGAGAACACCTAAACCCTAATTTAGAGACATTTTTGCGAGAAGTGTCGTGTATGTTGTGTATACTTTCAGAAGTACAAATGAGCAGCTAATGTTGAGTGCGCTTGTGCCTTTTCAAATTACTAGATGTAGTAAAACGCTTCTCGCACACATCGCACTCGTACGGTTTCTCCTTCGTGTGAATACGCATGTGGGTTTTCAAATTACCAGATTGACGAAACTTCATCTCGCACACATCGCACTCGTACGGTTTCTCGTTCGTGTGAATACGCATGTGGATTTTCAAATTACCAGATTGACGAAAAGCTTTATCGCACACATCACATTCATACGGTCTCTCGTTCGTGTGCGTACGCATGTGTATATCTAAATTTGATCGTCTATCAAACACCTTCCCGCAAACATCGCACTCGTGTTGCGCTCTCTTCCTCTTCGCTCCTTTCTTATTAAAAGTCGTTTCTTCTTTTTGTATCTGATGATGATTCGCCTCGAGATCATCCTCCTCCTCATCAGGAATCCTCGAGCACAACACCAAATTTGGTTCTTCTTCTTCTTCCACTTCTTCTTCTTCCTCTCTCGCATCCAAACTCGCCGCCGGGGCCTTCAAAACCGTCCTCGCGTTCACACGCGCGCGTTTCGGATGTGGATTCTTTCTTCGTCTCGTGTTATTCGTATTATTAGAGAGTAGTATTCGTATTCTGAGTCGTGCATGTTGCATGTTGAAGAAAAGACCAATTAAATTTTTTTTTGACTTCTTTACGCGTAAAAAAACACAAAAAAAGAGAGACGAAATCTCTCAGAAAATTCATCATCATCACGCCTGCTATGAATAACAACAACAACTCTTCTTCTTCTCGAATCATGAAAAAAATGAAACACATCGCGTTCTCGAAACCACGCGTGGACGACGATTCACGCGTGGAAGCGTTGGACGCGTTAATGCTGCTGTTTGAGGAAGAAAACAAAGAAGAAGAGATGATGATGATGTCAGAGGCGTTGACATCGGAGGTGTTGGATGCGTCGAATTCAACGTTGATTCGCGCGAAGTGTTTCGCACTTTTGCAAAGGATGAATGAGAGAAGTACTGCGAATAAAAGCGAGAATAACGAGAAGAAGAATAATAACATCATCATCATCTACGAGCAAATGTGCGTGCACCCAATACGAGAATGGATGAGGATTCTTCTTGACGACGACGAGAGTACTACGAGTAATTTCAGTAAAGAACAACTGTTAAAACGAGTCCTTTTCGCGCTCGACGCGTGCGGGAAAATCAACGTCTTCTTTGAAGAAGACGAAGAGGAGGATTTAGAGGAGGAAAAGGAAAACGAAGAAAGAGTGTTGTTTGGAAAGTTGACCAATGAAGTGGTTAAGTTTTGCATCGGGAAGTTATACATCGTCGAAGATTCAGGAGGCCCCGGCGCGACGAACGACGCGAAGACGACGAAAGATATGAACAGAGAGTTGTACACCGCTTCGGTCGCCTGTCTCTCCTCGCTGGCGAAGAAGAAGAAACAGAAGAAAAAGAAGAAAAACAATACTACTACTACTACTAAGAATGAGACTGATAAGAAGAAGAACGGTGGTTTAGAAAACGGCGACGATGTAGATAACGATTTAGACGACGACGGGACTTCCTTTTTTACGATTGAAGATATTCAGAGTTTGTTGAGGTACGTGGAAAAAGGGACGTCGGTTGGGGACAGTCAAGGGACGTTGGCGTGCGGCGGGAGTTTGAGAGTGTTGACGTTTTTAATGCCCAAGTTGTTGGAGCAAAAGAGACGGAAGTATGGATTATTAGTGGGTGGTGGTGGTAGTGGAGGCGGCGTAGGGGTTGGCGCTGAAAAGGCGGACGGTAACGCGGGGGGGGACAACAACGATATCGTCGTCGCGAATTTCTTAGGCCAAGGACGACGAACTGGAGTCGAAGAGATGGAACTGAAGATGTACTCGAAAACGATCATCATCGGAGAGGAAGGTAATAATGATAATAGCATTTATAGTAGCAAAAAAGTAGTAGACGTCTTTGATCGCGTGGATTTCAACGCCGTGACCGCCTTGGTGGGCAAGAAAACGTTACAAAGCGGCCATCACGTTCCGGCGTGGATTAAATCCGCCGGGTGTGAGTACTTAGCACACTGCGCGCGGAAAAAGGAAGACTTCGTCTTATTAGCGAAAGCGTGCACAGACAAACGCCACTGGTCGGTACGCTTAGCCGCTCTGAAAGCGTTCGCGAAACTCGGGTTTCATTCGAGGCCGTATTACACGCAGTTGATTTTGTTCAACGCGCACGACGAAATTTGCGAAATTCGCGAGCAACTCTGCGAAACGTTGAAGAAATCGTGGCAAGGGAAGCAGTGCGAGCCGAAAACAGACGGGTCGGACGATTTGAAGTTGTTTCAAACCGCCGAGTGCGTGGGCGAGTTGATGCGCGATCCGGACGCCGGCGTGAGGGCGAAAGCGATCGAGTGTTTAGGGTACGTGAGAGGTGCCGCGAATACGCGAAGAACCGAGATGGCGAGGATGTTACACGGCGATTCAGACGAAACCGTTCGCGAAATGGCGGCGGATTCCTTGGCACGGTTAGGATTTCTGAACGTGAATACCGGGGAGATCTCCGCAGACGGTAATTATCGAACGACGAAGTTTCTCTCGAATAAGCGGTTGTTTTTACAACTCATCGCCGCGGAACAGGCGACGATTATTCAAGAGATGGGAGGCATCGTTGGACACGTAGCGATAGCAAGTGGTGGCGGCGGTGGCGGTGGTGGCGGCGGAGGAGCGAACGACGACGACACGACCGCGAACGGCGCGTTCAAGAAACTGACCAACGCGGCAACCGGCGTAAACGCATCCGCTAAAATTCTCACCGACAAATCGCAAATCATCAAACTCGAAAAGATGAAAAACATCAAGGTGAAAGAAGGCGACACCATTCGAGTGTTTTGGCCGGACGATAAGGAGTGGTACGAAGCTAAGGTCGTTCAAGCCGAAGATTATAAGAAGAGCGGTAAAAAAACAACGAAAATTTGTTACTCCGAAGACGGCGTCGAGGAAGAGATTGACATTCGGAACGAAAGAGTCGAGTTGAGATATAAACCGCACAAGAAAGGGTGCAGAACGCAGTGGGTGCCGTGCGGGAATCAAGAATCAGAGAGAATTAAAGAGGAGAGGAGGAAACAGTTTGCGATGCAAAAAGCTTTGAGAGAGGCGGAGAGGTTGGCGGAGATGGAGATTCGACGAGAGCAAAGGGAGATGGAGAAGAAGGAGAAAGAGAAGGAGAAAGAGAAGGAGAAAGAAGAGATGCAGAAGTTGGAGGCTTTGCGTAACGTGGAAACAAAGAAGCTTGATAACGAGGCCCGGGGGAAAACGACGACGACGATTCAGACGACGGGAGGATCGAGGAATGGCTTTTGGAAAACCATCGCGTTCAGCGGCGGCGTCGATTCAAAGAAGGAAGAAGTAGTCGCGAACGATACCGCGGATGGAGAAGTGAACGCTGAAAAATGTACAGAGCACCCTGAAGCTTCTGTTGAAGAAGAGAAGAGAGTAACCTTGAATGACGCCGATATCAAACTCCTCCGCGGGTTAGTCAATCAAAAGATTAAAATCTACTGGCCTTTGGATAAAGTCTGGTACGTCGCGGACGTTTTAAGCTTTGACGAGGAAACGAAGAAAGTGAAAGTTTTATACGTGGAAGATCAACTTGAAGAAGAAGTCGAGTTATGGACGGAACGGAGTCAACAGTACGTGCCGCCGACGGATATGTCCCACAAGGATTTACACGGCATCACGCCGTTGCGCGTGCCGGTGGAGGTTGGCGGCGTCGAAGGGTATTTGGAAATCGGCGCGAGAAGGCACGAAGAGTACATCGTCTTCAAACCACCGACGACGTCAGGGAAGAAACGGAAGAGATTAGATACTGATAGCAAGAAAACGAAATGGCACGCGATGAAAGGCTCGGATTTTGAAAGAAAATTCAACAAGCTTTTATCGGCCAACGCGCAGCGTCGATGGCGTAAAAACGTCGCGTACAATCCTCGAGGATGGCAAGACTGCAAAGAATCGAATCTTTCCTCTACAAAACTCAAACGCAAATACGGAAACGAGAAGATGCCGCTGTTGAAATGGTTGATTACTCAAGGAGACCAGTGGGGCGGCGTCGTTATCGGTAAAACGTTAGAGTTGGATTTGAATTGCCATCGAGGAAGTCAGTTTGTGTTCAAAAACGGATACGCGGTCTTTGAAGAAGAAGAAGGAGAAGAAGAAGAAGAAGGAGCTTTAAAAGAAGCAACAAAATCGACAACGGATTGGCTGCTTTGTAAAATCACCGATTACAACGTCCAATCGGGCGAACATTTGGTGTGCCCGATTGACGAAAACGGGATCATCGCCGGAGACGCCGTCTGGATGGTCTTGGCGTCGCAACGCACGAAACCAACAAAAAATGAAGACCAAGAAGAAAAAGAAGAACAACATCATCATCATCCGGAGAATGTCGAAATCGTCGCAAGACCGAATAATGACGACAACAACACCACCACCAACTCGATGAAAATGTTGGACGACGATGAAACCGCTTTTTAATAATTTTTGTTCTACCAACTGTAACAACAGCATAAAAAAGTAACACATTAACACATGCGCAACATCAGTTTTACCAGCGGAAAAGGCATCAGTACTCTCATCACTACTCATAAAGAAACGACGACGCAAAGGATACTCAAAAGAGCCATGGTTCAGGTGTTTTGCGGGAGCAGCACGAGCGGGAATAGGAATACTTTCACTCGTTTCTTTTCCCCGCAAAAACAGATAAGGCGGCGGAATTGCATCGTCGCAAACTCATCGTCATCTTTTCAGCGCGAGCAACAGAGAACGATCAGAGGCATCTCTCTGTTGAACGAGACAGACAACAAAAACGTGCACCCGTCGCACGTGCTCTGTCCGGATGATTTTATGCCATCACCAACGGATGACGAAGATGCAACAAAATTTGAACTCCCGAGGAAAAAAATCCCAATAGCTTTAGTCTTGGCGTACGTGGGCGATACGTTTAAAGGGAACACGCAGAACGTGATGCTCCCGAGAGGAAGCACGGTAGATGACGTCATCGAAGACGCGATATATAAAGCCGGAGGGATTTTATTCTCGAATTATCGATCGAAAGGGTTATCTCGCTTGAAATGGTCCAGGAGTTCGAGGACGGATAAAGGCGTGTCGAGTTTGTTTACCGTGGTCGGGCTGAGGATGGAAGCGCCGGTGAGAGCGTACGGAGGAGGAAAAGAAGTTGTTGGTGAAGAGGAGACAAAGGATGAGGAGGACGAGAGAAAGAGTAGTAGTCGTAATAGAAGTAGTAAAAGGAGTGAAGAAGAAGAAGAAGAAGAAGACGACGCGGAGGCGAAAGCGTTGATAGTGGAGAAAATCAACCGACACTTACCGACGGATACGGTGAAAGCGTTCGCGTGCTTCAAGGCGACGAAATCGTTCGATGCCAGACGCGCGGCAATTTCGAGAACGTACGAGTATTTACTCCCTCTGAAGTGTTTGCGAGATGATAAAAACGGCGAACTCGAGATGTTTCGAGAGGCGTTGAAGACCTTCGAAGGCTCGCATCCGTTTCATAACTACACCAAGAGAGGGTTGTACGGCGCCGGAAAAGGGAACGATAAAAATCGAAAAGGCGGCAGAGGTAATCGAAACAAAAAGAACGCGTTGACCGAGGACGACGACGGGTTAGGAGAGACGTCGTCGTCTGAAGAACAAGAATTAGAAGAAGAAGAAAAAGAAAAAGAATTACCTAAGCGCATCGAGACGAGCGGCAAACACACGTATTGGCTGTTGGAAAAAGACGTCGACGATCTCGTGCACGTCATGCACTATCGACGAATACACGAATTTACGTGTTCGAAAGAACCGGAAATCATAGAAGGATTCGAGTCGTACCCGTTCGTTCGGGTTAAAGTCTACGGCGAAAGTTTCATGTTGCACCAAATCCGCAAGATGATTGCCACCGCGGTGTTGGTCGCGTTGGATAGCGAAGAAACGCCGACGATGCCGCTGAGTTTTATCAAAGCGAGTTTGTGTCGCCCGTGTCGAGTGGTTACCCCGATGGCACCACCGTTGACTTTATTTCTAACCGGCGCTGAGTTTATGAGTTTCCGCAAAACGAATCACGAAGAAAAAACTCGAGCGGCAAAAGCGGAGGAGGAGGAGGAGAGCGAAGAGGAAGATGACAAAGAGACGGAAAAAGGAAAACTTCGTTCGTTGACTATTAGCGAGGAGACAAAAAACGACATCGACCGATTCCGTCGCGAACATCTGTACCCGAAACTCGCGGAATCCTTCAGCAATCAAGACTGGGACTTCTTCATCGAAAACGTGCGAAACGTCGAGCCGACTCGCGAGGAGTATTTGAACATCGTGAAACAATACGAAAGTTACGACGAGATGAGAAAAATCCGCGCGAAAGAAAAAGAAGAAGAGGAGGAAGAAGCATCATCGATGATCGAAAAGAGTTTACTATAATAATAAACCCTTCTTTCGACGAGGAGGAGGCGTATAATATGGACGAGACACCGTGCCGGCCGCGTTAAATAGAGTACTACTAATAATAATCACATCAATGCAGCGCGGCATCTAACCCGCTATAATCCGTCGCAAACACCCACAACACGACACCAACACTTGCTACGCACAAATAATCCAGCCATTTTGGGCTCCCTCCCATTCCTCCGTTGAACGCGATATTCACCACGCGCAACGCCACTATTGGTGAGACAAAGTCCAACACCAAATCTTTTGTCGTGTATCGTTCTTCTTCTTCATCTTCATCGTTAAAGAACTTCTCGTTTGAGGATGGAAACGTGGACCCGGATGGTAAATTCTCTCCGCCGACGGTAAACGCTTTCGCTTTTTCTGCGGATAAGAGCACCGCAGTCGTCATCCCTAAAAATAGCACTCGTCGTCTTTGGTCGTTGGTGTTGCTTTTCCCCGTCGTCGTTTCATCGCGACGACGACGATGAGAAGAACTGCGCGATACTTTTACTCCTTCGAGAGAAGGCTTTGTATTCGAACGATCGCGACGCGGAAGTGAAGCGCTCTTTTGTTTCAAGCCTTTTTTCGCGAGGGAGAGATGAGAAGAACTCGTCGTCGTCCTCGTCGTCGTCATGTTTTCCTTTCCGCGCTGAATAAAATGAAGCAAACTTTCCCCGATGTACTTCATTGAAAGACGCACGTAACGCACACAAAAACACGCAGCATAATGTCCTTAGCGCACCTAGAAAACGCGCGAGCGATGCACCTCGAGAACGAATCTCTGGAACTGCGTTTATCGAGAGAGTTTTCCAGGAAAGGGGTGGATTTTTCGCACAAGAAACGGCTCGCGCAATCGCACCGAGTGAGAGGAATGCTCGATCGAATGCGAACGAACGCGCGGAAATTGGTGCGCCTCTTTTTCTCTCGTTCTTAATCTCTCTTACTTCTTTTTCGTATTCTTTAAGACGACAAATACTCCTCTCTGTTGCGTTGTTTTACGCGTCGTCGTCGTCGTCGTCAGATGTATGCTGTGTTCTTCTAAAGGAGAGAACAACGCGCGCGTGAGATTGAAAACGACTGACCTTTTCTCTTATGAACAAACACGAACTAAAAACAACAGAAAGCGTACTATGAAGACCTCGACGGAAGCCGAAAAGAGGAAATCGAACGCTCTGGCGGCACCGGGGAGAAACCGTTCGAAACGTTTTACCGAGCAATGAAAGAAGAGAAGATGAGATTACAGAGTCGTAATAATGAGAGCGGCGGCGGCGCGGCGACGATGCAGACGACGACGAACGCTAACGACGATACGGATGCGATGAGAGAACAGTTGGAAGAGCAGCAAAGGATCGCCGCGAATAAAGAACGGTTGAGGAAAAAGCTAACCGCGAAGAGTAACGGGAAAGAAGAGATAGAAGAGGACGACGCGAGGTTAGATCCGAACGCGGAGAAGTTGCCGGACGGAGTGGATTTTTCGGGAGAGGAACATCAGGGCAGATATTTGGATTTAGTGAGATTTCATCACGCGTTTGTCGCGGACGTCGCGAGAACGTTCGGAGTGAGTTACACCGAGGAGGTGAAGAAGAACGCGTCCAAGAAGAGAAAGATGGAGCAGCGGCAAAAGTCGGGGAAAAAACCTTCGGATGGAGAAGACGAAGAGAAGGAGGAGGAGGAAGGCGACGACGAAGACGAAGAGACGAGACGTAAACCGCTCGAATACGTCGCGTTTCTCCACGAGCTGCCAAACTTGTTCGACGCTGAAAAAACAGCCAACCTCGATCGATCGAAGAAATTCTCCAAAGCGTACGTCTCTTTCTGCGAAGAGTTGTGCGAATATCTCGTCGACTTTTTAGAACGCGCGAGTCCTTTGCAATTTGCCCGCGACGTGCTCGTGAAAGAGGAAATCGACGGAGAGTTCGAAAAGCTGTTCGAACGAGGAGCTTTGAAAGGGTGGGAAGATAAAGGCGTCGTCGCTTCTACCACTGGTACCGTCAAATTAGATTTGGCCGCGATCAAAGGCATCGCGAAAGGTAAAAACGCGTCGTCATCGAAAGCGTTGAAAAGTTCCATGAATGACGAGGAGATTAAAGACGCGCTAAACAAAGCCGGTTTGAAAACGGGAGGCACGCCGGACGAGCGGTGCGAGCGTTTGTTCCAAGTTATAAAATTGGTATCGGCGGCGAAAGGAGGGAAAGACGACGACGCGACCATCCCGTCCAAGTACATTCGCAAAGGCGTGGTCGTAGGCGGCGGCGCAGATAAAAAAGACGAAAAAGCCGAGGATCGAAGCAAAACGCAAAAAGAAAAGGCCAAACACATCGCCAGACTCGAATATCGATTAAAACTCTTATTCGCGGGCGCTTTACGTAAAACCTTAGACAACACGAAATCGCAAGCGGAAAAGAAACTCACCATGTCCCGCCAAGAAATCGAACGAGAACACGAAGAGGACGACGATTTCGCTTTTTCCGAAGGAGACGAGGACGAAGACGAGATGAACAAAGAGATTTATAACCCGTTGAAACTTCCGATGGGATGGGACGGGAAACCAATCCCGTATTGGCTATATAAACTGCACGGATTGAACGTAGAGTTTAAATGCGAAATCTGCGGCAACTATTCGTACTGGGGTAGACGCGCCTACGAACAACACTTCACGCAGTGGCGCCATCAACACGGCATGCGATGTTTGAACATTCCTTTTAGCAAAGCGTTCAACGAAGTCACCACGATTGAAGAGGCGAGAAGGTTGCACCGGTCGTTAGAAGAGAAGAAAGTCGGGAAATGGGATCGCAAACAAGACCAAGAGTGCGAAGACGCGGACGGGAACGTGTACAACGCGAAAACGTTTGCCGAGTTGCGCTCGCAAGGTTTGATTTGAAAATAATACCATGGTGTGTACAAAGTTTAAAACAAATTTTCCCTTAACTATACTAATACTAAATGGCTCTAGTAAATGACTTTTCACTCTTCTTTACTAAGTTGTCGTGCTGACGAAAGACCATCCTTATCCTTGTTCGACCAATATTTTTGTCGAATGGCTTTAACGATGCGCTCTTTCTCCATGGAATTGATGATATCCGGTTTTGCCGCCTTCCAAGACGGGCCCTTTGGAGAGTTGTTCGAGACTAAGTTTTGAATCCTAAAGCCCTCGTCGTTGTTGGCGTCCTCCTCCAAATCCTCCTCCTCCTCGACGGTTCCGTCATTCGCCGAGGACGACGGTCTCGGGCGATTTGATTGATCTACAACTGACCTCATCATTTCTTGGATGGCGTGATTGTATCCCAACATGTGATTGGGCGGCACGGCGTTGGATACGAAGTTGTTTTCATTTTCTTCATTGTCGCTCCCGGTGATTGTTTTTTGTTGATCTTCTACTTCTACTTCTTCTTCTGGTTCTTCTTGTCTTTGTTGATGTTGCGCTGCTTTCGCCGCGATATCGTCGTTTGCGCCCTCTTCTTGTAAAAACTCCTCCTCCATCTCGCACAACGAATTCGCCAACTTTTCCGCCGCGCGAACGCGCTGGTCCTCGTTTTTCCAGTTGCTCGTACTCGAAGAAAAAGTATATCGAACCGCCTCGACGATGTCGTTGATAACCGATGGAAACTGCAGCATCCCCCTCCACGCGCGTTGTTGTTGTTGTTGTTCTCGTTCTCGTTCTCGTTCTAGTTCCTGCTGCCGCAAAAGAAGCAGCTGTTGATAGTATTCTCGTCGTTGTTCTTTCCTGTACTCGGTCTCTTCGCTATCCTCGTCGTCGCTAAAGCTGCTACTACCACTCGTCGACGTCGATGCCTCTCCGAACAAGGCCATTTTCACCAACCGTTTCTTTTCCTTAATTAACTTTTTCTTTTCCTCTTGTTGTTGGTTGTCTTCTTCTCGCTGCTTCTCTCGTTGCTTTTTGCGTCTCCTTCTCAGGTTTCTCACCCCGCACGCGTTACACACGGACTCGCCGGATTCGTCTTTCCTCCACTGCGGCGTTTCCGTCGCCCCGCACTCCACGCATTTTAGGTCCAGCATATCGTTTCTTCTCCTCTTCAGTTCTTTACGACGCGCGATTTCGCACTGCACGAGTCGTTCAACTTTTTGATCCTCCTCGTTGCGATTGAGATCATCTTCTTCTTTTCTCGTCTCGTTTTGCATCGTCCTTGTTGCATTCGTATTCAAAAACGAAGGCGAGGGAGGCGGAGACGGCGTTTCCGATCGACTCTTCCGTCGCACTCTGAACCCCGCGTTCCCTCTCATATTACTCGTGTATTCTTTGTTCTTATTAAGTTCTTGTCTCTTCTTCTAATATCAAAGAGAGAATAATGCGGAGAAAGCATTAATATAATAATAAGGACTTTGCGTGAAGGTCTTTTTCCTTCTTTTTTGCTTCAAAGTTGTGTTCAATTATTACTTTTAAGTCGGGGTTAAAATTCGTTGAAATTTTTGCTCTTCTTTCGCCCTTTTCTTTGAGTTTTAATAAGCGAGAGTGAACAAAAATTTCTCTCTTCTTTTTGTCTGACATGCGTCTCTGATGAATGAAAAGGAACTCAAGATGAATTTTTCCCACACGACGAGAAGAAAAACCACAGAAAAACTCGTAATCGTCAGAGGAAGGAAAAGACACATTTATTTATTGAAATTAGTATCACATGGGTTTCCTTCCTTCTCTTTCCTCTCGTAAGAAGAAAGAAGGTGAAGGCTTTTTTGCGAGAAAGAAGAAGAAGAAGTTATTTTTAAAGAAGAGGAAAGAAGAGAAGGAGGAAGGAAACGTGCGCAGCAGGGAAGCGTTGGGAGTAAACGAAGAAGAGAATGACGATGAAAATGATGATGACGACGATGATGAAAATGATGAAAAGAAACGCCTTCTAGAAGAAGATCTTCTCTTGAGCGGCGAAAACGGCGTGTTCCACTGTCCAATCACGCAGGAGATATTCGAACACCCGGTGACGTTGCGTTGCGGACACACGTTTTCGAAAACGAGTTTGATGCGATGGATGGCGAAGAATCCGTGCTGTCCAACCTGTAGGAAAAGTCAATTTATATTCGACTTTAACGAGGAGATGCGGGTGAACAAAGTCGTCGAGAACGCGGTGGAGTTTTTAACGAAGAGAATGAATGATAAGAAGAAGAAAATGATAAGAAGAAGTAAAAGCAGAAGCGAAACTCGAGTTTCGAGCGGCGAGGAGGAGGAGGAGGGAGGAGGAGGAGTACGCGGCGGCGGCGAGAATGAAGAAGAAAATGAAGAAAAAGGAGAGAAGTGGAAGCGGTTACCGCTGTTCGTCTTGGACGCGGTCGTGCCCGGGACGGAGCTGATGTTGAACGTCTTCGAACCGAAACTACGTTTGATGGTGCAAACGGTGCTGACGCAACATTATAATCCGTCGTTTGTGATGTGCGCGAGGACGTACGATGGATCGGTAAAGAGGAGTTTACGTTACGATATAAATAACACTACGAGTTTAGAATACCATCGTAAAAGGAATACCATCGCGAGACACGGAATTATCGCTCGAATTATCGCCGCGAGCGAAACCGTCGACGGGAGGTTCTTGATTCGCATACGCGCGGATTCAGAGAAAGTTGTCGTCATACAGAAGTCGAGCGTGAATAATAGAAATAATAACAATAACGAAGGAGGAGGAGAAAACGGAGAAATCGGAGGATACGCGGGAGGAGAAGTAGTATCGGAAGAAGAAGAAGAAGGAACAGAAGAAGAAGAGAACATGAGAGAAGAAGCGTTTCCGATTTGCGATTACACGGAACGCATAGACGCGCCTTGGTCGTCATTAACTGAACGCCTCGCTGGAAGCGCCGATGAAGCGAAAGCTTCGTTGCTGCTCTCTGTAGACGAAGCCGAGGCGACATTTTATGCGTGGGCGACGCTCGCGGAGAAGAGCGGATACTTCGGCTCGCACGCGTGCTTCGCGCACGACGATTGCGTTTCAGGAATGGAGAAGGGCCACCGACGAACGAGGAAAGGAACAATGAAAAGTAAAAGACCACACGCGCTTGATGAAAGCGCAGAAGACGAGCGCGAGAGAAACTTACCGCTGAAAGACGTCGTCTTTCGATGGAAATCGTCTTTAGAAGATAACGGAGAACTCGAACGTCTCAACGAGATCAACAACGAAAGAGATTACGACCTCGCGTTCGACGGCGGCAACGCGAGTTCCTTCCGTCGCCAACAATTGCTCACGCGTTTCAAAAGCAGAGGAGGAGGAGGGATGAACAACATGCAAAGACCATCCTTCGAGGAAGTTCGGTCGCGTCCGGAGCAGTTTGCTAGCACTCTTTTGTGGTGGTTCGTTCGATGCGTCAATCCGATCCCATCTGCCGGCGCGGCTTTGGAAATCAGACCGTCGATGTTGAGCACCGGAGACGCCAAGACGCGCTTTGCGTTGTTTTCGAAACTGATTTCAGTTTCAATCGTTCGCGTTTTGGGGTACGCGCCAATGGAGTGGATGAATTGGGAATGCGTGAAAGAAAAAAGACTGATGAAGAAGATTGGCGAGGTGCTTTCGAAAGAGAGAGAAACGATCTCGGCGGCGACGATAAGAAAAGAAGAGATTGGCAAAGACAGCGCGAACAGAAGGAAATTGAGAATTTTAATCGAAACGTGTTTGAGTATCGTCTACGAGTATTCAAAGGAAGAAAAAGAAGAAGAACGGCAACAACAAAACGGTGGCGATGCCGATGGTACGAAGAACGACGCCGAAGACGCAAAAAATACGAGCATTCCGACAGTCTCGGGCGGCCGCATTGTTTTCACGGACGAAGAGCTCGATTCATTCGGCGCGCATAAATTAGCTCTCACGCTTCGAGACGTGTTGCTAAAAGTCAAGAGAAAAAACGATCGAAAGGCGCAACGAAAACGCGTCCTGAATTTACGAGCGTTGGCAAAGGCGTTGAAACATAACCTCGACGAGAACGAGTTTTTCCACATGTTTGACCCATTCTGTCACGACTTGACGGCGACGAACAGCAACTTCTTCTATCTCACGACCAATATCGTGAACAATCGCATGCATAGGAGCGTCACACGCATACGAGCCGTGGCCAAACTGCGACGTTTCCTTTACCGAGCGCAAAGTTTCCTCCGCGGCGTCTCGTTCGGCGCCAAGTTAGCCTACGATAAATTTTTCTGGATCGCCGGCTTGATCTTGTTCTCCTTGGTCATCTTCGCGTTGATCGTGCAATCTTTACGGTTCATTCATCGCTTTGGTCCGAGTCAAGAGGAGATGAAACAAGAGCTTCAACGCGTGCAATCGTTCGTGCGAGAGTTTGCGAATGTTGTTTTTTCGCGGACTCAAAAAATGATGGATGCGTGATGATGCGTATTCAGTTGTTTCCTTCCACATTCTGTGTGTGGTCACTTACTTAAATATATATGAAGTGTAGTTGAAAAATTACACGCACGTTGTATATATCAGCGACGAAGAAATTCGTCGTCTTATTTATAACATTAAAATTGTCTCTCTCTCTCTCTCTCTCTAATACTAATACTCGTACTCTTTTTTAAAAGTTCCTTGGTCTCAACACGCCTCCGTTGGAACCGTTTCTTCCTCCCCCCATCTCTACTTTCCTCTTCATTTGACTCCTTTTCCTCGCTTGCAGCACCACAGTACACGCCTCCATGCGTTCGCTCGTTTGGTACTTCCATCTCGTGAACTCCTCGCAGCTCTCTCTGCCGATGCGAAACAACTCTCGTTCCATCCTCGTCAAATATTCCTCCTTGAAGCTCGGCTCTTTCGATCCAACCGTGTGACTTTCTATGATCATCTTACTAAATCTGCTCTTAAACGCCTCTTTCGCTTTCTGCACCAACGCCTTCCCCGCTTCGTACTCTTCGTGGTCATCTTCACTATCGCTGTCCTCCTCGTCGTCGTCCTCCTTAGAGTCGGGGTCGAACGCTTCCATCAACAACTTCCCATACATCGACGCCAACTCGAAGAACATATCCGAATATTCCTCCGATAAGTTCACAATCTTCGGCTCCGCGTTAATTCTCGACCAGACGTGCGTGTTTTCCGGGAATGTCCTCGCCACCGTCTTCAACGGTTTCCCGAACCCTTTCATTGTAAACTCTTTGCACATCCAAAATGGTATCGTTATTTTCTTGTCCTCGGGCAAATCGTCGAACGGGCACGACGGGTCAAACTCTTGACCTAAATTGCAAAACGGTCGGTTTGTTTCGAATTGCACCGGTTCAGATTCCGCGAGGAATTGCGAGACGGAGTAGTAATCGTTGAACATGATGGGGCGATATATCTCTAATGAGTCGTATCTGTCGTCTCGATTTTTGAAATTCCCGGGGATGGATTTTTGGAGATTTTTTCTTCTCGCTCTCTCTAGATGATGATGATGATGATAATAATACGTTGCGCGTAAAAGAGCGCGTATTAATAGTTAGATTGAGAGAGAGTTTAATAAATCAAACGGATATTGGTGGACTCTCTTACTAAGAGTAAACGATGATGAGTGCGCTTATATATCTGCGCGTTGTGAGGCTGCTTTTTTTTGAATTTTTCTAGGAATTTTTAATGATGATTAGGGTTTAAGACCGACCTTGAATTGAAGACCCTTTGTCTCTCTAAAGTCGAGTCGAAAAGAGGACGATACGACGCGTAGTATATAATAATCGGATGATGATGATTTAAGAAGAAGCAGTAAGATAAAGTAGAATTTTAAAAATTAAACGTTAATGGTCAACCCGCCTTTAGTGCCTTTCTTGGCGATAAACTTGAACACTTCGATGGCTAAATCGAACGAGTGGACGTCCGTGAAGCCTTGGACGTTGTCGAAATAGTGGTATCGGTAGGATTTTTTCCTGGACGTGTAGGCGTCGAAACCGTAGAGATCGACTTTTTCGCACATTTGCAACGCGTATAAAACGGCAAAGAACCCACTCATTGGTTTGCGGTTGTATTGACTGTTTTTCGTCTTTTCCAAAAGTTCTTTCAGTTTGATCCAGAGCGAATGCGCTCGATTGGAGAACAACGGGTTGAGTAAAATCGCATTTTCCGCGCCGTATTTCTTCAAAAGCGGTTGACAGAGGTGATATCTCGCAAAATGACTGGCGGTTTCAAACAAGACCAGTTTAGTTTCGCCTTCGTTCGCCGGACGCCATCTGCGCACGCCTTGTAAAATCTCTCTCACGTTGTGCGAATTCACCACGTCGAAGGTCGTGCGTTTCCCGACGTACTTCTCAAACCCGCGAATAGGCGCCATGTTAATCCGTATGACCGCGTCGTGGTTATCGATTTCCTCCCCGTACTCTTTCAACAAAGTTACTCCGGAATTCCCAACCACCGCACAGGTTTTAAACTCGAACTTTGGTTCGTCCAACGGCAACTGTTCGAACAAACTTCTCGGAAAGTGATAAATCAACGTCTCGTTCGTATCGCCTGTCGTTGATTCCAACCAGTGTTGCAAAACCGGCTTCGTCCGAGAATCTTTCGGGTCCTCAGGATTGACCGGTTTATTCACTATAAATAACCTCTTGTGCGTGACGAGCGGCTGCGAATCGTCTCGCAGCGTCTCGAAGATGTCGTCTTCCATCTTTTGCGTTCGACTGTTGCTCCTCGCCGCGGTACCCCCGCTCGCTCGTTTCTCGTTACTTCTGCTACTCGTGCCACCACTTTTTCCTCCTCCTCTTCCTCCTCCTCCTCCTCTCGTTGGGTTACTCTCGCTATTGCTCTCGCTACTCCTTTTACTACCGCTATTACTATTACTCTTACTACTACTCCTCCTCCCACCACTGATGTCATCAGAAACCTTCTTCTCCTCGGCACCATCGCCGCCGTAATCCTCGGTTTCCTCGTCCTCGTCGTCACTCCTTTTAAATCCTCCTCCTGACCCGATGTCGAAATCGTCGTTCTCGTTTTGACGACCCGTCGTCATCATCGAAGAAGAATCAGAAGAAAACAATCCGGACACCGCGATCCCTCTCCAAATCACAATCACAATCAAGACACAAAA
>JACLAB010014919.1_pt1 | contig 75294 bp, 46 predicted proteins | sample 8027921 | NCBI WGS metagenome assembly JACLAB01 (sample SAMN15725117, study PRJNA655200) | protist metagenome | isolation source: fluorescence activated cell sorting (FACS) single amplified genomes of... | place: USA: West Boothbay Harbor, Gulf of Maine | collected 2000-07-19 | reverse complement strand
GGCGTCCAAGGTGCGCAGAGTGTTGGACGTTATCCGCGGCAAGTCGTACGAAGAGTGCTTGATTATGCTCGAGTTTATGCCGTACAGATCGTGCGAACCAATCTTAAACGCGCTCTTCTCTGCGGCGTCGAACGCGAAGAACAACTTGGGGATGAACAAGGCGAAATTGTACGTTTCAGAGTGCTACGCCGACGGTGGGGCGACGATGAAGCGATTTCAGCCGCGCGCGCAAGGACGTCCGTTTGCGATTCGCAAGCGCACGTGCAGCTTGGTGCTCAAGATGAAGGAGCGCGAAGATTAAAAATACACAACAGCGCAACTTTATTTTGTGTTTGTGGTGTGTGTGAGAGGGGTGTACGACGACGGATGACGACGAAGAATTTAGGAAACGCGTCAACCGTCTCGCTTTAGAAGAGCTTAAAAATGATTCAATTGTTTGTATTCGCATGAACGCATGGTTTACCAAATCCATCATCTCACAGCATCACCCATCGCGAGTAAACACATCGCACGCGTTTCGCTCGTGTTTCCACGCCCATCGTCGTCGTCGTCGTCGTCGTCGCGGCGTCAAGGATACGGCGTTCGCGCGTCGAGGCGTTCAAAGGCGTCTTCGGGACACATGATAAAGACAATCAAACCCGTGTTGTTACAACGCACGCACACTACACACCCTCCACCGTGCCGCACCAATTCACCTCATCACTCACGCATCCATCCGCGCGCGCACACCGCGACGCTGGCGCCTTCACCGCGCGCGAATCACCCCTTCACGCGCCGCTCGATGGCCACATCCATCTCATCCTTGCGCACCTTTTGCACCGTGTACCAATACGCCCCCGCGCAAAACGTCAACAACGCGCCGGCGATGGCGACGTTCCCACCCTTGCGCGATTGGTGCCGCGCGCTGAACGACATCGCGCGGTGACGTCGCACAGTGACGACGTGCGCGTGCTGCAGTGCGTGGTTTCGGACGCGTGGGCACGTCTCACGCGGCATTACGCGACGCCGACGCGCGCCGTCGTCGACGTCTCACGCGCGCCGCGACGCGCACGAACAGATGAACGCATAAATCACGCGCGCGTCAGCGCGCTGAAATGCGCGCGATCGCGCTCGACGAACGAGGTACGGCGCGCGATTCGTCGAGATCGGGACCACGCCGCCAACCGCGGTGATGTTGCGCGCATCATGTGCGCGTGTGCGTGCGATATACGCGCGCATGCGACGGCGCGAGCGGCGATGCGACGTGCGGTATGAAGACACGACATGCCGCCCCAGTCATATGCACGTTTCGGCGTGATGCTGATTGGTTCTTTACATGATTACACATCGGACCGCACGGGCGCCGCAGCCGCCGCCATCGTTGGCATGCGCGAGAATGACGCCGTTCGCGTCGCTGTCGCCGCACTCGCGGACGTACGACGGCGCGCGATCGATGGATATGATGACGCACTCGCACTCGATCGCGTCGGTGCGAGGTTTCGTGGCGAGCGCGCGATACGACGACGGCAGTCGCGGTGATGATTGAACCGCAAACCCAGCTCGCTTTGAGCCTCGGCTTTGAAGAGACTTGTTCCATATACACGACATTTGTCTGAGCGAATGCGTCGTCGTCGTGTCGTGCGCGCGTGGGAAGAGCGCGATGGATGGGTTGTGCGATGTTTGATCGAGGAGATGTGTGTACTGACGAGGATGGGCGGTTGGGCGCGCGCGCGAAACGAGCAGGGCGGAGCGACGGGGTCGCGAACCGACGAGACGAGACGAGACGAGAGAGATTTTGTTTGCGAGGTACGTGCACGTGGATGTGATTGTGCGATTGCGTTGTGCCTAGGTGTTTTACGCATCGATGATGAAACGCGCAGTTGTTTCGTCTTTTTCTTGTCGTTGTTCTCGCCGCGCGATCGCGCAACCGCGCGGTTGTCACCAAAACGTACGGAAATGAGGATTTTCTTTCCCCAATTGATCGAAGATGAAAAGAGTACAAGAAGACCGGATGCTACCGGTTATACTTGCCAGTATTAGCTGATCCGTCTACGATTTGGTGATGATTGCGTGGGCGTCGCAATGGACGATAAGGATGTTTCTTTTTTTCTTTTTTTTCTTTTTTCCTTTTTTTTTGCCGCGAAAAACATGCGGCGCAACTTGAAACGGTGGGATTCATTGAATTCAGACATGACGAATTACATTGGTCCGTGTTTACGAAAGTTCGCTTTATGAGACTTTAAACAATGGGTGTGACAACCCGACTTCAGATCTATTTATGTGTTTCACTGTGCTCGTGTTGTTGCTGTTGTTTTTTCCCTTTTTGTTTTGCTTCGCTTAGTTGGGCACTAGGCTCCGTCAGTGTCTTCTCGCCCCGTTCCCTAGAAGCTACATCGATAGGCCGTCCCGTTGAATCGAAGCTTCGGTTGTCGGTCATGCAACTGGTTTCTCGCTATCTTTACCGGCCGCTAACCGCCGCGTGAGGACACAGAGACCAGACATTTTCTCAATCACGGGATTTCGAGCGCGACTGGAAATTCCGGGCTGTTACTTCAGGCAGCTGGACATGGACCTTTATCCATAGTTCGGCGTTAATCAGCCCGTAAATAAACGGGCTCGCATTCTGAATTCCAGCGGGGAGGAGATCTTACTACCTCGGCCCCGATGCTGACAGTTCTGGAAACCGGGCTTACACTTCTCTCTCCACGCCTCTGCCTTACCTTTGGCCTTGTCGAATGTTGACGCGAAGCGTCCAGTGACTTACAACAAAATTTGTTCATTCCTCGCAGCAGTTTAATTTGTGAACAAGACGTCGTCCCAATGTACACTATCGTACCAATCAATAGGTGCGTCGCTAAAGAAAAAAGAATACGACGCGCGATGACGCGGCGACGGTTTTGATGTTGGATGTGATTCGATTGCGGTGATGCATAACCTCGAGGCTGTTTGTTAGTAGGCTTGGCCTGTGCGCATAACAACTTCAAAACGACTTCTCCTTTCTCTGAGCAATCGAATTATTTTCTTCATCACGCCGCCGTGTTTGGCGAACACAAATCTCAAGCCGATGATGCAGCTATCGATGTGTAGTGCAGTACGTTGTTGGGGAATCTGGATTTCCAGGCGAACCTTCCTCAATCGCAGCGTATGAGAATCCGTTCTCGGCTTGGCACAAAAATCGCGGTTCTGCCGCTGTCTGAGGCTTTGTGTTTTTGTGCTGCAACGTCGTGTCTGAAAACAGTTTGACGCGAGCGGTGGATGACTAACGTCGTCGTGTTTTTTCTTCTCCGTCTCGACGCGTGCAGCGATTATTATTCATGTAGAATTTCGTAGTTTTAGACATTAGCGCGCGCGCGTACACGATATGTCACGAATAGTCGACGCACATGCGCGCAACACAACACGAGTCAGCGCCAAACGCACGGAAGGAAGGAAAAGAAATGACGAAATAACCTGTCATTCTCACGACGGTCAACAGAGCTTCGGCGACGAAGAGACAACGGTGCTAGTACTCCGATCTTTTCTTTCTTTCTTTTTTGACGAACGGACGAAAGTGTGCGTGTGTGTGCCATGACATTCAATTGTAAATTAAGCATATAATCGTGTTCGTAATACAATTCTGTTTGCGCGCAAAAAAATCCTCACCCTCGCCGCGCTCTCACGGACACAACAACGAAAGCGCGGTAATCTCCCCAGTCACCGGATTCGACCCATCCGCAACCTTACACAACGCCGTCTGCACATCTTTACGCACGATCACATCCGTCCAATCGCTATTCGTTATGATTGCATCGTCCAAATTCGCCGAGCTCACAATCGCCCCGCTCAACACGGCGTTTGTAAAATTCGCCCCCGTCAAGTTGCACTGCCCCAAATTCGCATTCGTCAGATTCGCATTCACAAACGTCGCGTTGGATAAATCCGCCCCAAACAACGTCACGCCAGTTAAATTCGTATCGTTAAAGTTTGCGCGCTTCAGTGAGCCCTTGGTGAAGTATTCGCCCGTTTTGCTGAAATCTTTCCCGCTGTAGTCGTACCCATCGCAGCTATTCGTCGCGCATTCACTCGTCTGTGGAATCGCCAGCGCGGCGTGCGGCATCGCGAACGCCACGAGCACGCTCGCGGCGACGGATACCGCGCGCGCGATCGCCCCGTGCGCGCGCGCGGGCGACGCCAGGGACGATGGTTCACCATTCGCGCGCGCAGACGTCATCGCCATCGCCATCGTCTTCGCGCGTCTCGTCGTCGTCATCGCGCGTTTCGCGCGCGCGCACGGCGTCATCGCGTGCGTCGTCATCGCGTGCGTCGTCATCGTCGTCGTCTTCGGCGTCGTCGTCGTCGGTGGGTCGACGCAGCGAGGCGATGTGTGCGGCGATGCGATGCGATGCGATGCGACGCCACACCATGTCGCGCCATCCTAAACGCGCACCGCGCCGCGCCGCCGCCGCCGCCGCCGCCGCCGCGCGCGCGAACGCACCGTCATCGCCCGCGCCGCGCATTGCGCCCAAATCGCGCACACCGCGCCGCGCGCGTGGGAAATCCGCGCCGAAACTCACGAAATCCGATGTCGAACGAGGTCAAGAAATCACCGTCAAGGGTCCCATAAACGAGGTGTGGTGCGGCGAAATCGTCCGCGTGCGCGCGAACGCGCGTGCAAATGAGCTCGTCGTGCGTTGGTTTGACGCCACGCGCGTGCGCGGTGGGGCGTACCCGCTGTGGGATTGTCAAGGGACGGATGTGGTGGATGTGAAGAGCGTGCTCGAGACGCATCGACGCGGACACTACGCGCCTCCGAAGGGCGGCTGGAAGGTGTGTACGATGTGTTTGCGGGCAAAGACGACGTGTGCGAATCGGGCGGATGTGATTGGTGATGATGCGGAGTTGTGAGTGCGTGATGGTGGTTGAGGGGCGCGCGTTGAATTCGCGAAACGCGAAGACGCGCGCGCGGAATTTGAAACGTTTTCCTCGTCTTTGGTCGTCGTTGTTGTGTGTTATGTAGCGTTATATCGCGATTGAATTGAAATCTAAATGAATGTAGACTATAGGATGTAATGAATTCATGAAATCTATCTATCGGCGACGCTTGACGCCGTGATTGATGGCGAGATAGGTGTCGAATTGATGCGCGGCGAGGTCGTCGTCGGGAAACGGGTACGGAGCGCCGCATCGATGCGCGGCGGCGAACCCACTTAATACGGCTATTTCGTGCGTATTCACCAACGTATACGATCCGGCGTAGAGCGTGTGGCGTTTATTCTGCACGAAGCGCCAGAATGGTACGGCGCGCGTGAAATGTCGCACGGTGTGCCCGAATTGACGCCACCATTTCGTGAGCGCGACGGCGCCGGGATCGATGTCATCCTTGGTCCACTTTGCCGCGTCGTCCGCCGCGTTCAAAAAGATGCTCTGATACACGCGCTCACCCGACGCACCCTTGGCAAATGGTTGATACGCGGTCAAATCAAACGACATCTCTACTTTAGACGCGTCATCATCGTATGTTTTGATAAAGTACATGTCGCTTCCGTCTTTGGCGACGTCGTAATGCCGACGCATGTACGCCTCGTCTCGATGCGTCACCGACACATCATCGTAATACTTGATATTTCTAAAAATCTTACGCTCCATAAACGACGTCCCCGACCCTGCATTGAGCATCGCCTCGCTCTGCTCGGTATTACACGCGAATATAACTTTATCGCATTCCCGAACGCGTTTCGCGCCCGAGGCGTCGATAAATGTCACCCGAGCGCCTCGCCTCCCGCGCTCCACCGCCGTCACTCGCGCCGACACCGTCACGCGCCCGCCTCTCTTCACAATCGCATCTCCAATATTCCCATACATCGTCCCAAATTCAGGAAACGCAAACATCTTCGGTGCGCTGCTCATAAATCTCTCGTCGTCGTACTCGTACAACCGAAGCCTGTCGTCGTTGAAGACGCGAGCGAGCAACACGCTCGAGACATTCTTCGTCTGATTCCCCGTCCCAAAAAACAACGCCGTCGTCGCATACACCACACGGTCCCTAAATTCCTTTGAATGTCCATGCATTCGAAGCGCGCGTTCGACGGAAATAAACGCATAGATGACTTCAAACCGCGATATCCAGCGCAGCGTGCGCTTAAATTTCTTGACATCTTTCGCCAATGATGCGATTAAATCGCTCTCACACGTATTCTTCCAATTGTTCGCGCCCTTGCCAAAAGACACCTTGACGTTCACCCAATGCGGCTGCGCCACGTCGCACGCGCGCATGAGCGCGAGCGTGTTCGCGTAGCTCGTCGCGCCGCCTTGCACGCCGTCATTGATGACGCACGACGATGCCGCTGATTCGTCCAAGCTCACGTCTCGTATGCGCTCCGTGGTGGCCACACCGCCGAGCGCAGGCGCGCATTCGAGAATTTCAACATCCACGTCGACATCGCGCTGCGTGAGCGCCCACGCGGCGGCGGTTCCGGCGGCGCCACCGCCGATGATGACGACGCGCTGCGGCATGGATGTGACGTCATTTCGAGCTCCGCGAGCGACGTCGTCGTCGGTCGGCGCGTTTCGGTGGGCGAGACGCACGTGGCGCGCGCGGGGCGACGCGTGTCGCACGTGGCGCGCGCGTGGCGTGACGCGACGGTCGCGCATCGCGCGTCTAGAGCGCGTTTCGGTTGGTGAGGACGATGATGGCGGCGGCTGATGATGACGATGCGCGTGCGCCGGTCGCGGACGACGCTGCCGCGGCGCTGGCGCCCGAACACGCATCGCGCGAGGACGACGACGGGGGTGACGCGCGCGTCGCGGACGAGGGCGGCGGCGACCGCGCGCCCGGGTCGAATCCGAACAAAAAGCGCAAGGTGGCGCTGTCATTCGCGTACGTGGGCGCGGGCTACGCCGGAATGCAGCGTAATCCAGGCGTGGTGACGATCGAGGGGGAGTTGGAGGCGGCGATTGTAAAGGCTGGGGGGATATCTGACGCCAATGCGGGGGATTTCGGGAAGGTGGCGTGGACGCGGGCGGCGCGGACGGACAAGGGGGTGAGCGCCGTCGGTCAAGTCATCGCGTGTCGGATGGTATTAGAGCCGGAAGGGATGTTAGAGCGCATTAATGAGGCGTTGCCGGAGAAGTTTGAGGTGTTTGGGATCGACCGCGTCACTGGTGGGTTTAATGCGAAGACGATGTGCGATCGAAGACGGTACGAGTACGTGATACCGACGTGGGCGTTTGACCCGAGCGTGGGCAAAGCCGCGAGCGCGGGTGCCGACGCCGCGGTGAGCGCATCTGATGCGTTTGTATTTACGGAAGAAACGCGCGCGCGTGTCGACGCGGTGCTGAAAAATTACTGCGGCACGCACAATTTTCACAACTACACGGTGAAAGTCAAGCCGACGGATCCGCAAGCCAAGCGTTACATTTTAAGTTTCGATTGCTCCGAACCATTCGAGGTGGATGGCGAGCAGTTCGTACGGTGCACTGTGCTCGGGCAGTCGTTTATGCTGCACCAAATTCGTAAGCTCATCGGGACGATGCTCGCCGTCGTTCGCGGCGAGTTGACTGAAGACGACCAAAAGTTTGCGTTGCTCACGAGTCAATTCGCGCCGACGCCGATGGCGCCAGAGCTCGGGCTGTTTCTGTGTGAATGTATTTATAAGGCGTACAACGATAAATTTGGTGCAGTGCACGGGGCGATGGAGCTGTCGAAATATCACGACAAGGTTGAGGCGTTTAAACACAAGTTTGTGTACACGCACATCGTCAACCAGGAGCGCGAAGAGCACACGATGCGGGACTGGCTTCGCGACGTATTGCAAGGCGGTAAACATTTACGCACGGCGTTTGATGCGAGCATAGCTTCTTCAATCGCAGCAGGGGAGACATTAGATGCCTCTCGCGTGGGTGTTCGACAAAAGAAGAGAAAGAACAACGCGTCGGCGCCGGCGGAGACGCCAGACGCGCCCGGCGCGGCACCGGCGGGCTCGTCGTTTGAGGCGTCCATGGCGGCGGCGGCAGAGCGTGCGAAAGTACGCAGAGTCACTGAACCAAGTGCCGATGACAGATACCACAATAATAGTAGACCTCCTCCAGCGAAATCCGTCAACAAGGAAGCACCAAAGCCGACGACGATGATTCCGCTCGACGAATACTCTGATTAACACTTGTAACAACGCCAAACACACGATTTTGTCTTCTCATGTCATTGTCTTCGGTACTAAAAGCTGCTAATAGTATTAAATGTTGCTACAATCTGAACGATAAGTCCGCGAACTCACCGTCAGACATCGCTTCAGATGGCTCAGATGGTTGATACGTGGCGTCGCCGTCAGACGTATACGCGCTTTCGCTTCCGAGCAGCGACGACTGTCTCACCGGCGGCGCCCCCACACCGTTCTCGTCTCTGAACGCCATCAAGTAATCGTGTTCTTGTTGTTGTAAATGCCTCGCGAGCGCGCTCTGTGGGGCAGACCCATCGGGGTTGAATCTGAATCCCGTCCCAGGCGTGGCGAAATCATCCATGGAGTCGCCGCCTTCAGACGTGTAGTCAGCCGTGCGTCTATCGTCGTGGGAATCCGCGACAGACAGTCGCTCGCTCATCGCCTCGACTGGCGTATTTTCACCAGGAACCACCGCGCGCGCGCGTGGTGAAAATCCATAGTAATTATCATCGTCGTCGACGTACTCGACGTCGTCGACGTCGACGGTTGCCGGCGCCTGCGCCGGCGACGCGCCAAATCTACTTTCGCCAAAAAAGGCGGCTAAATCCGCCGGATTCGATAACCCCTCGTCGTCACTCGACCCATCGCCGCCAACATCCACCGGCGCCGCGTCGTCGTCCTCGCCTGACGCATCTTTCGTCAAAAAATTTGTAGCCTTGAGTTTCTCGACGGCGCTTTTAAACACCGCCAATCCGCTCGCCCGCCCGTCTCCCCCGTCACCCGCGTCTCCGTCGCCTCCCTTCTCATTCATCGACGTCTGTCTCGACTCTGCTCTCGACCGAATCGCTGCCACAACCTTCTTCACTCGCTTGCTCCCTATGATCGTCGCGCTCTTTTCTCTCCACGACTGTTTCCGCGGCGCGTTATACAACGCCCCGCCCGGCGCTCGCGCTTCAGTCGCCTTTTGCTGAATCTTCAACGCGAGCTTTCTGAGTTGAATCGTGTGTTTGATGACTTCAATCACCTCGGCGTGGTCGTACAGCCCTTCGGCGTCGCTCGACACCGTGAACCGCTCGAGCACGATGGCGACGAATAAATTGCCGAGCAAAAACAACGCGATGAGCACAAACGTAATGAAGAAGACCACGGCGGCGTAGTCGTACGAGCAATCCATCGACGCTTCGTCGAGAAACGGCGGCTCGGTTCTCAAGCACGCTTCGGTTTGGTAGACTTCGGCAAAGGTACCGACCCATCCACCGGTGTAGACGGCGAAGAGCGCGGACATGGCGCCGGAGAAGGTTTCAAAGTTGGAAAACTCGCTCAACACGGCGCCTTCGTACGGGCCAGTGTAGTCGCCAAACAACGACACGCCCAAGATGGAGTACGAGAACAACACCAAAAGGGACAACGCAGCGACGTTGAAGACGCCCGGGAGAGACATCATGAACGTATTGAATAGCGAACGCAATCCAGAGTGCGCTTTGACGAGTTTAAGGAGACGCAACAAGCGCACGAGCTGGAGGTATTCAAAGACGCTCGAGCTCGAGTCGGCGCCCTGACCGACGGCTTGGACGACGGCGACGAACACGACGAACGAATCGAGCCAGTTCCAGTACGTTCCGAAATACCGTCGACGACCTTGCGCCATGAGAAGCATGGACATTTCGACGGCATAAATGACCGTGAACATGATGGACAGGTAAAAGTGTACGTCGGATACGGCTTGGCTCATATCCGCGGTTTGGAAGAGGAGCTCGAGCGTGTTTGCGGCGACGACGGACAACATGAAGTAGTCGAATTGCTTGTGCTTGCATACGCTGTGCACAATTTTCCGCGCGCGAGCCCAGAGCGTGGCGCCGGGTGGTGGGGACACGTACCGCCACGCGTCGTCATCCTTCTCTGCCGCGCGCACAATGGCTTGCTGCCAGCGACGTTGCGCCGGCGTCACAAACGTCAGCTTGTCGTCGATGGTCATTTTGTTGAAGTTGTCAATCAGCGCTGTGACGAGCAGGTTGAGCCAGAAAAAGTTTCCAAGCGCCACGGCGATGACAAAGTAAAATGCCGCGTACTGATTTGCATCAGTTTGTAATCCGGTGCCCTCACCAGTGATGTCCATGGCGACCCACATGATTTCCTGCCAGTCATCGCCGGCGTGCATGAGAAACGTCGACAATAAGGCGGCACCGAAATTGTCGAAATTGAATTTTGCGTTTCTCCACACTCCACCCGCGGCTTCGCAGGTTGCCTTGGTGGTAAACGTCGTCGCATTCTCGACGACGTAGCACGACCACATCTTCCCCATGAAGAGTTCCATACCGAGCAAGGCGAATATGGACATGGACACGACGCCGAGGAGGCACACGTAGCTCACCGCTGGAATAGCGGAGACGAGAGTCATGATGACCAAACGTAACCCTGGAAGACGTCGAATAGACCGTAAAGGACGCATGATGCGTAGCAAACGCAACGAGCGCACGGCACCACCGCTACTGTTGCCCGCGATCAACGTCACTAACGACGTGACGACGACGACAAAATCCAAAACATTAAAAGAATTACGAAAGTATGCTGTCGGTCGTGCGTATATGCCGAGCGCGAACATCTTCAGCGTCATTTCGATGCAGAAGATGACGGTGAAAATGACTTCAATCATTTCGTACACTTCGGCAGTCTTCGAGCCGGCGCTGGGCCAGGTGTGCGTCTCCGTGGCAAGCAAGGCACTCCCAATGATGATGATTAAGAGCACAAAGTTTTCAATCCAGTGATGCGTAACAAATGCGTGTGCGCGCGCCTTGTATCGCTCGAGCTTGATAGATTCGTCGTACATCGGAATCATATCCCCATCTTTGGTTATTATCACGCCTGGAATGCCGCTGTCGGCTTTGACGACTCGAACCTTAGAGCCGAAGACGGCTTGCGCCCAAGGACCTGCAATTTCGGCGGAGATGTCCCCCTCTTCGTTCGCACCTTCATTCTTGTCGCCGGTGTCTGCCACCTTTTGCGTGTGTTTCAGCCTTAGCTCTTCCATCATTTTCTCCTTGAATGATTTGTCACCAGACTTTCGCGCACTCAAGGGTGGTGTCAGACGTAAGCGCGCCGCCTCGAGTGCGTGTTCGGACATCTTCAAAGTTTCTCCGGGTGGAAGTTTCATGAGACCGACGGAGACTAGGAAAATCTTCACAGCCGACACTTCATCTACTGCGTTCTTTTGCAAACGCTGTGCTTTCGCCGCAGCAAGTTTACCGCCACCGCCACCACGCACGGGTGATGTGGCGATATGTTGCGTCGCCGTTTCGGGCTGTCCACTCTGTGTGGAATTCGTGGGCCATATCGATATTTCATCCTCGTCGCCATTAGCGACGCTCTCGCCCGCAATCTTCTTCTCCATGAATTTAGACTTTGGAAACGTATCCTTCACGACATTTTCTTCCTTTTTTACGTTTTCGATTAAATCCATGCGGCGCATAAACTTGGTCGACTTTGCTTTTGCTGTCGACGTCAGCGCGCTTAACGCAAACGTCGCGTTTTGCATCACGCGTTTAAGTTTACCCTCCTTGGACAAGACTATCGCCTCTGCACGCTCGATGGCGTCTTTCAATCGCAACGCCTCAATCTCCTCATGCTCTAACTTATCTTCCTCGACCTCGACTAAAGAGCACGAGTCGATCAAAATCCCTAACACAAGTGACAGAATCACCGTGGACAGGAAAATCCATGCAATCATGTACAACACGACCCAATCGCTTCCGTACGCCACCATCGTACTCCAAGCCACCGCGAATGAGTCCTCACCAGTGGCGACGACAAATAACGTCAACGCACTTCTAGGAAAGCTTTTAAAGGTGAGACGTTCCTCGTCCAATGTGCCTAAACCGGTGAAGAGTTGGAAGCCGTAAATGGAAAAAATGACTGTGAATACGAGCCAGACGACCAAGAACGCCCACATGTCATTCAGCCCGATGAGCGCACTGGCGACGATTTTTCTAAACTCTCTATTCTGACGAATCACTCGAATCGTTCTAAACGCTCGGAAGATTCGCATGAGACGGAGAAACGACAAGGAAAAACCTTGTGATTCAGCGGCAGTGCTCACGACGCCCGTGATGACGATGAGTCCGTCAACGCAGTTCTCTTTCAATCGCCAATACCCTTTAAAACCATATCCAATGTGTTTAATCACCATTTCTATCACGAAAAATGCGAGAAATATAATTTCCAACACCGTGCTTGCAGTGGTAAATCCGGACGCTTGCTCGTAATGCTGCGCCATCATTAAAATCGTGTTCAAGACGATGAGCGCCGTGATAAAGGTATTAAATGACTCATGCGTCGCAATAAACACGCACATCAGACGCGTCGGACTGGTTGGTAACTCATTCTCATCCGAACCGTCTGCGGAGGTCTTAATGTCTGCATCTTCCTCTAGTGCCTTGTCTGCGTCGTTTGTTTTGTCCTGGTCTTCGCCAAAGTTTTCAACTGCCTCTTGCAGCGCTTCCTCTTCGTCTCGCAAACCAATTTGCGTGAGCGTCGCACAAATCACCGAAGTAAACAGCTCCATGACGAAAAATCCACCAACGATGACGACGATACCAAACCAAATCACCGACGCGGTGTATCCGGCGGCATACGACATGGGATTCAGTAGCTCGTTCCAACCGTCGATGGTCATCCCGTTCAACGCCACAATGCTGGCGCGTCCGACGTTGTCAAAGTTCACGAACCCATCGTACGGGTCAATACCAGAATCACAACAATACTCTGTCGATGAGCGATTCGTATAGAGCTGAGAGACTTGGCACGAACTGTCGTGCTCGTTCGGGTACGTCCCATCCGTACCAAACGTTTCGTCCCCGAGCCATGCCGTCGTCAGCGCCGCACAAATTTCAACCCCACTCCCTGTGGGAAACACATACGCGGCGTTTGACGCTTCACTCGGGGGCACGCCGTACCATCTACTCGTCATCTTACCTCCGAATATGGTCACGCCACCCACGGCGAAGACGATTAAAAACCACAGCAAGAAGAGTCCGACGTCTCCCAACAGCGGCAACGCGCGCGCCATAGTCCGCATCACTAATCTACCGCTTCTATATCGCGCAAACACCCGCAAGGGTTGCAACGCACGTAGCAATCGCACGGTCACCACGTGTGCGCCTCCGAGAGGCGCCAACACAACGCTCAATACGACTAATATAAAATCAAATTGGTTCCAACGCGACGTCAAGTACGCGTCTTTACCAAACGCGAACCCAAGCGCGCATATCTTCAACACAGCCTCGATTGCAAACACCGCGGTGACGCAATAACTCGATATCGACACCCATTGCGCCTCGTTCGAGCCACTGTCACGATCTGGCGCCACCACAGCGACAACCGCGCTCGACGCCACCATCAACGCAATGACAAATCCTTGAAACCACTTCGACGTTGATACGCGCTCGCACCCGACGCGAAACCGCGATTCTCGCGCAAACAACAAACACGAACGAGGATCATCATGCCATCTCGCCATCGCGCGCGTCAACGCGTTCCTCGGCGGTGGCCGCAGCGACGTTTCTTCAACACCGTCTGAATTGGACGTTGATGTGACCTCAACGAATCCATCGCCCTCCACGTTCGACGTCACGCGCCGAACGTACTTTGCCGACCGCGGTGAGCTGAGGACAAAGTCCATATCGCTCTACTTCGCGCGCAGTCGACGCCGCCAACGCGCTCGCTCGCGTCGTGTTCTAAAGATGAAGAATCAACCGCGACCACGCAGCCGCATTCAACGGCGCGCCAAAAAAACGCGGGATCGCCCCCGGCTCACCTCCCGCGACGCGCGCAAACCCGCTCACACGCGCCCGGCGAGGACACCCACGCGTACCCGCACCGCGTCATGTCGCGCAAGTACCTCACCGACGAACAACTCGCCGCCGAATGGCCGTACTTGACCCGCGCGCAGGTGAAGGAATTTAAAGAAGCCTTTGACATCTTCGACGTCGACGGTGGGGGCACGATCACCGCCGAAGAGCTCGGGGAGGTGATGAAATCGCTCGGGCAAAAACCTACCAAGGCCCAGCTCGATGCGATGGTGAGCGAGATCGACGCCGATGGCGACGGGGCGATTGATTTTCCAGAATTTTTAACCATGATGTTGCGAAAGATGAACGAGGGCGACCCGGAGAAGGAGCTCAGGGACGTTTTTATGGTGTTTGATAAGGATAAGAGCGGTACGATAAGTGCAGAGGAATTGAAGAGTGTGATGAAGGTGATTGGGGAGAAGTTGACGGATCAGGAGATTGATGATGCGATACGGTTGGCGGATACGACGGGGGACGGGGAGGTCGACTACGATGAATTCATCAACTTTGTGTTGCACGACTAGCGAGAGGCTTTCGTCGGTGACGATATGTATACATATGAAACTAACTGTAACTAATAATATTGCATGCTACGTAACGGAGGGTGTCAAGTTCTATGTGCTGTCGTCGATCGCGTCGTACGTCGCGCGGACGTCCCGAACGTAGTCGCTAAACTGCCGAGGCGCGACGCCGAGGAATAAAAACCACCACGCGCCGATGGGAACGCTCACGAGCGCGCTCGTCCACCACGGCCAATGAATGACTTGTGTGGGCACGGCGACGATGCACGCACCGGTGGCGACGATCGTCCAGGGTTGGCACCACGGAGGCTTTGAAGCCCAGACGTCGGCGGGGTCGTTTGGGTGTTTGCGCAAGAGCTCGACGACTTCAGGCGGCGCTATGGGTCGTCGGTTGCGGTCTACTGCGTGCACGGTCGTGTGGTGACGACGACGACGACGATGAGAACGTGTCGTTGTTGACGGCGCGTGTGCGCCACGAGTGTGCGCGCGTGACGAGGACGCTGTAAGCGCTACGCGCATGGCGGAGAGTGAGGCGCGAGTCCGTGTTTGCGTGTTGCAAATTAATTTCTTCTTCGGTGCTTGCCGTCTCCACCAGGGCCGCGGCGCTGGTCTCCACCAGGTCCGTCATCACCAGGTCCGCGTCGATTATGTTGTTGTTGATGATCACGATGACCATGGTTGCCAAAATTACCGCCTCCGCCGCGGTTGGCCCCTCCCCCGCCGAAATCTCGGCGCGGAGGTGCGACGCCGCGTCTGCCGGGACCGCCGAACGTCTTGTCAATCTGACCGACGATGCGAAAACAGATCTCTTTGAGATCACTCACACTCGCACGCACGGGATCACATGGGAAATCTTTCTCTCGACGCAACGTGTTCTCGGCGACGTAGGATACTAATCCGCTCGCGACGGCTAAGGCTTCTTCAAACGTCGAGCGATGTGCGACGTCGCGAACAATGTCGGCGAGTCGTGGAGGAATGGACGACGGTGAATCGTGCGCCAAGTTCACCAAAGTTCCTCTGGGAGGTGCGAGCGGCGGCGGTGGAGGCGGCGCTGGGCGCCCGTCGTCGGGAACGTTTGGTTCGTCTTCTCTCTGACGTTTGTTTCCGGTGACGTTGCCGCCGTTGGACGCGACTTCCGCGTACGATGCGACGGGTGGCGGAGGACCATCAGGCATTGGTGGCGCGGTCGCACGACTCGCGTGCTGTGACTCGGGTGTGGTAGTAGCTGCCGCCACGGTCGCCGCGACGGCGCTACTTTCCCAATCCAAGCCCGCGTCGCCGGCGTCCCGAATCACTTGCTCAAACGGCGCCTTCAACGCCGCGTAATTTGGTTTTTCACCATACTTCAACGTCCTAATGACGCGCGCGAACGTCTCCACCGCGGGTGGGCATCTCATCGTGGGGCATAATTTTTGAGGGTTCCTCAAGCACTCCTTTTTCATCTTTTCAACCTCTGGTTTCGTCAGCGAACGCTCGCCCGCTTTCCACGGCAACACGCCCTCGATGGATTCAACGATAATGTACAACGTCGAAAACAAATCATCCCGAGCGCTCTGCTCTTTACCCTCGTGCGCATACACGCTCGCATACGTCGTTGTGCCTCTAAACGTCGTATCTTTACGTTCCGGAATCACTTTCCCGTCGTCGTCGACGTATTTACGCGCCAGTCCAAAATCAATCAAATAAAACTCTCTTATCCCCTCGCGCCCGTTCCCTATGCACACATTCCCGGGCTTGATGTCTCGATGCACATACCCTAACTCATGCATCGATTCCAACGCTTCTAACATCGCCACCGCGATCGCCGACACCGTTCGCGCCGTAAACCTTCCGCCCGGTCGTCTCGCGCGCACATCCGCCAAATTCTCCCCAACCAAATCCATCGCCAAAAACGGCTTCCCTTCGTGCGATCCTTCGCACAAGAGCTCCAAAAAGTGTTTCTTCCCGCTCAACGCGCGCATCACCCGCCCTTCACGCGCGGTCGTGCGCGGCTCGCTCTCAATTTTGATGGCGACGCGCGCGTTCGCTTGTCCGCTCGGATGCGCACCGTCGCTCGCCGCGTACACCTCCGCAAACTGCCCTCGCCCGAGCTTCTGCGCGCTGACAATGAACCGACCATCGTGCAACGCCGTCTCGGGCTTTAACAAGTTCACCGGCGCCGAGAACGTCGCCATGGTTGAATGCGATGCGATGTCGTTACGCACACACACGACGCACCGTCCGAACGCGTCCGCCTCACGCGCACGGGCGTCGCACCACCGCCACCGCGCGCGCACGGGTGTGTCTCGCGCACCGCTCGCGTCAGACGTCGCACGAACGCGTGCGTCGCGCGTCGAGAAATGGCGACGATCGCATGCAATCAATCCGCAGTGCGCAGCGCACTTAAATCACCCGCGACACCCATCGCCCCATGGCGCGCGAGGGCGGTAACCCAGCGCTGGCGATCGTCCTCGTCGTGGTTACGTTCGTCGTCGCGTTTTTGTTGGCCAACGTCGCGCTCTATCGACGGGCGTTGAAGGAATATCCACCGAAACCGGTGAAAAAGATGTCTCAGCGACGACGCAAAAACGAGCTACGAAAGTCGGGGTTGCGTCCGGCGGGCGGGTAGAATGGCCAAAAGGCGAGTAGATGGTAAACTGTTCGACATTCGCGTCGAGCGGGATGTGATAATAAAGCGAATAACTCATCAAGTACGTGTGATGATTAATCAATCCGAATTTGGTGTTGTCCCAAACGCTCAAAAGGACGCGTCGCGCGCCTTTTAATCCGACTCGCTGCTGCGTCGCGCGTCGTCCTGGTCGTCGTCGCTTTCGTCGCCCACGAGCGCGGTGCTTCGCACGATGCGTGGCTTGCCGCCGTATGCGCTGGCGTCTTCGTGCGCTTCTTTGAGTTGATACGCAAACGTCGCGAGGACGACGAGCGCGAGACATCCGAGCAGAAACGTAAACGCCAAGTTTCCATGCTTGGATTTTTGGATCCATACGTACGTGCTAAACTGCGTGCGGAGGACGAGGTCGTGTAAACCGTCTCCGTTGACGTCGGCGACGATGAGCGGCGCCGCTGGTGGTGTGGTGAGTTCAATCGTCGGCGCCGCGCGACGACCCTTGGCGTCGACGATGAAGACGCTTCGCGCGCCCGCGGCGACGGCCAAGTCGACGTAGCCACCGACACGGGTCGAAAACGCCGTGAGCGATGGGGAAACGACGCCATCGTTATCCCAACCCGCGAGTGTGCGTAATTGCCAACGCCTTCGCGCGCCATCTCGCACGTCGTAGCACGTCACGTCGCCGCGGTTGTTGAGGAAGATGGCGTCGCGGCTCATGGCGTCGAGCGGGCGCGCTAATTCGTTGGCAGTTTCTGGAAGACGGCGCAGAGACACTGGCGGGACGACGTCAACGACGCGATGATCGTGTCCAGCTGCGATCGCCGCGCGATGCCCGCTCATACCGCTCCCACCTCGGCATATCGTCGCGCTCAACACGCGCTTCGCCACGGCTGGCGGCTCGCCGGCGGTCACCGTGGCCCAGCATTGTGGCGTGTTCTCCGCGCGCGACTTCCATCCGTGCGCTTCTACGTGGTCAACGACGCCATCGCCATCTAAATCTACATGTAACCCGGGATTTGGGAGATCTATCGCGCAAATTTGCTTGCCAGAATATAAATGAAGAACGTCGACGCCGTCGGCGTGATGCGACACGACGACATTCGGTGGTTCTTGTTTTCGTACACGCGAATGCAGCCGAGGCGCCGTCGTCTTTGGTGCGCCGTGCAATTTCTCCACAGTCCGTCCTAAGAAACGTGCCAAGCTATTCGGGAGCGCGACGCCATCCTTCATCACCGTCGAAGATGACATTGTTTTCTTCTGACGTCGAAGCTTTGCCGCCGCGCCTCGCGCCTCGTGGTTATTATTCCGTCTAAAATGTGCCAGCCGCATCTTCGTATCGCTCGCGCCTCTCCATTGGTGCGGTAATCCGTCGCTTACGAAGCTCGATTTGAACTCGCGACAGGCGCGTTCGGTGTAGTCATCGGGCGCCTCGTCGCGGTCAATCGTCGGCAGGCTCAGTCGACCGCGCGCGCGTCGATGAAATATGGACCCATCATCATCCGTCTCAGTCCATCGTCGCTCGCCAGATGCGCCGTCTAGCGCGTAATACGTAAATTCCCCACTCACATCCTCGTCGTCGGCAGCAGCGGCGTCGCTATCATCATCATCATTATCGCCCGCGCCGCCGGCGCCGTCTGTACTAGTCCTACGACTCGACGCCTCAGCCGATATCCGCCGCTCCACACGAGCGCCCACAATCACCATCCCCACATCATCTTCAAACACCGACGCATCAGTAATCGCAATTGATACCTCCACCACGCGCACGCGCGCGCGTCGCCTCGATGATGGGGTATTCCCCGCGTCGACGTCGACTCGCCACATTGAGCGCAACGTCCGCGCGTCGAAACACATCACGCGTAAATCCCGCGTCACCACCACCACCAACTCGCGCGTACGATTCACCCCGACGTATCCATACGCAATGCGTGCGATGCCTACATCGCTCGCATCGACGCCACGCACATCGGCGCTCGTTTTGGCATCATTAAACCATTCGGGCGCGACGTCGGCTCTTCGACGCTCGCGCGGCGCCTCAGCGAACCCATCCATCTCATGACCATTCGCGCGCGCTCGCGCACCGCGCACCATCGCGCGGTGATAGTCGTCATCATCGTCATCATCTCGAGCGTCCACGACGGCTGCGCCCGGAGATTGCGCCATGAGCCACGCGTACGGATCGCCTCGAGCCGACGCGCGCCGACGCCGACGCGCGCCTTGAACATCTTTGAGCGCCATCATCTCCAGCGCGCGCCCGCCTTCGCGCGCGGCGACGTACGCCACGCGTGCGCCACCAAACGGCGTATCGATGACCGCGAACTGGGCGTCGGGCGCGGCGTAGGCGACGCGTGCGGACGCTGAGCTCGCGGCGATGGGGTGCATCGCATCGAGGCGCAGCCACGGCTCAAAGCGCACCTTACCGCCGCTGTGCGCGCTGAGCGCCGCGCACGCGACGGCGATGAGCACCACGCATGCGTCTCTCGCGGTTGGCATGCGCGCCGCGCCGCGCAACGGCGGTGAGGCGTGCGAGAATGTGTGGTTTTGATGACGATTGATTTTTGACAAAGATTAACGGCATTACAACGCACGCCATGGGGTCACCCACGCGCGCATCGAGCGACGCCGCGCGCGACGCACAGGTCGAACGCGATGACGCGGACAACGTCGCGACGCGGAGCGCGTCGAAACGCGCGCACGATGACGTAGAAGACGACGAAAGAGATGGTGGAGCTGGAGATGATGATTGTGGAGCTCGCGACGGCGTTCGAGCGAATGGCGACGCCGCGCACGCACGCGACGACGACGACGAGCGCGCAAACGACGCTGGAGTGCGCGTTGCGCGCGATGATGGCGATGACTCGAGCGATGCGCGCGCACAGAAGCGCGCCAAGGGTGAAGTCGCCGAGACGTCGCCCGACGGCGGTCGAGCCGACGCCGACGCGAACGTCGACGCCGACGCCGAGGGCGAACCATCCGACCGAAACGCGACGGGCGCGGACGAAGAAATAGTGGGTGAAGACCCAGCCGTGGTCGCCGCGCGTAACGCCGCCGCACGCGGGCCGAGTGAGGAGGAAATTGAAGCCGCGCGGCTCGCCGAACGCCGACGCGCCGAAGAAGAAGCGCGCGAAAACGCCATCGTCACCCGTTCCATCGATTGCCCGCAGAGCATGGTTGGGCGAATCATCGGTAAAGGTGGAGAAACCATCAAGGGTTTACAGGCGCAATCGGGCGCGCACGTGTCGATTGATCAGAATGTCGTCGAAGGCGAGCCGCGGAAGATTAACATTTCCGGCGCCGCCAAGTGCGTCGAAATGGCGGCGAATTTAGTAGAAAATCTCCTCCTAGGCACCGGCCCAGGGAGCGGGTTATTGATTGCCCCGGGGCAGATTTCCAAGTTCTTGGAGTGCCCGAAGGAGGCGGTGGGAAAATTGATCGGACGCGGCGGGGAGACGATTCGCGGGATTCAAATGGCCACCGGAGCCAAGCTGCAAATCGACCAGACGCGACAGCCGTGTCAAGTCGTTATGGCAGGTTCCGAGGCGTGCGTCGCGGCGTGTGTGCAAGTGGTACAAGAAATCATCGACGGCGGATCGACGGCGATATTTAACGAGTACGCACGCGGTGGCTCGGGCTTCGCCGGGCAAGGCGCGTACGGCGCGGCGCCGCAGCAACAGGTTGGATGGGGCTACGCGCAGCAGCCGTACGCCGCCGCCGCCGCCATGTACGCCCACCCAGCGCACATGTACGCCGCTCCAGTTGGGCAATACCAATACGCCAACCCTCCCGCGGTCGCCGCTCCACACGCGATTTGGCGCGCCGTGGACGACGGTAAAGGCAACACGTATTATTACAATACGCTCACCGGCGCCTCGCAGTGGGAAAAACCGCAAGACATGTCCGCCGCGCAATAACAACGCCGCCCCTTTACGACGCATAGACACTCATTTCATACACATACTCGCACTATTCCTCATCTTTCACCCGTCGTGCGCGACGTATGCATCGAATGTCCCGCGCGTCGCGCGTCACAACGCGACGCGCTCGCGCTCGCGGGGTCAAACGTCCACCTCTCGCGTCCCAGCTCCACCTCCGCCTTCGATCGCCACCGCCGAGCATGCGCGCCGCGCGAACGACACCGACGCACCCGTCGTCATCCGCGCCCGCCCGCGCGCCGCGCGCGCCCCGTCGACGCCGCGCGGGCGTCCAAACCCGCGCCGCCAGCAAGTCTGCGATAATTTATTGGGACGTCGATAACGTGCGCCCGCAGGATCGATGCGAGGTGCGTGCGTCGCGAGGTGTTCGTCCGTGTGTCTATGCGTCTCGTCGTCGTCGTCGTCGTCGTCGCGCCCAGCTTACCAGCTCTACGTTCGAACACACGTGGACCGCGAGTTAAACGGCTGGGCTAGAACAACTCGAGTCCCTCGCGCGCGAACTCTGTGCGTTGGTGATGCCCCACCGCGCGCGTCGTCGTGCGGGGACGACATTTATGCGTTTATGTTTTTTGCTTTTTTCGTTTGTTTTGTGTTGTGCGCGCATGGCGGCGGGCATGGCGTGGGAGCTTTTTCGCGGCGAGCTGACGCTTTTTCGGATGCTTTTTCATTCGCGCAGGGACTTTGGGTGGCGCGAATCGCCGCCATCGGGGCGAAATACGCCTCGAGGGAGCGCATTTCGATCCGTGCGTATGCGAATGAGTCGACGATTGCGCGTCATGGGTTGCGCGAGCGTCTCGAGCGCGCAAATGTGCGCGTCGTGGAGACGAATTCGGCGACGGATTCAGCCGACGAGCGTTTAATAAGCGACGTGTACGCGTTGGCGCGCGACGAACCCGACCCATCGATGTGGACGGTGATTGTCGTGTCGCGTGATGAAAGATTGGCGCGTGGTTTGAAGCTCGCGCGCGATCGTGGGGTACACACCGTGGCGTGTGGGGACTTTTTGAGCAGCGCGTCGAGGCCGCAGTTTGCCTCGGCGAGAAACCGCGACGGCGAAAGCGGGCTCACTCCAAGCTATTTGACCGCGTTATCCGCCGTTGCCGCGAATGGGACGTTACATAAAAAGTCAAAACTCGCATCGACGGCGCATGAAACGCTGATTTGGGATCCGAGGCGATTGTTTCCAGTGTCAAAATTGGAGTTGGACACGCACGACGTCGTCTTCGCCGCCGACGAGTTCTTCGGCGTCCCGGTGCAGTGCCCAGGGCAGTGCGTCGCCACATGGACCCGCGGCGCGATCGCACCCTGGACGCCAGACTCTTGTACCACTTCCTAGCGTAGCGTGTAAAATCATTCAACTAGTATGTGTACGGTATTAAAATTATGCCTCTAGTAGTCGTAAACGTCGTCCATCCGTCGTCGCGCCGTCATCGAAGCTGATACAACCCCAACGCCGGCCCGACGAATCGAAACACCACCCAAAAAAACGCCAACCCCCCCGCTCCATATAACGACGCCTGATTCATCCAATACATCCACCCTTTCTCGCCCGTCCAGCACACCCACGCGCGTTCAGACGCCGACATCGCGTCCCAGCGCTCGGGGTCGCCCTCCCACAGCGCCAACGACCCATTCGCCCCCGCGCGCACGCGGTTACGCTTCGCCGCGGTGTCGAGGTACCCAAACGCCGGGTTCCCCGATGGATTCGCCCGCACCGGCGCGCCGTCGCGCTTGGGCGCGCTCGCGCTCGACGCGCGTTTGGTTTTGAGGCGAGACTCGAGCGCTTCGATCGATTCGTCATCTTGTGCGGCGCGCACGCGCGTGGCGCGGCGCGTGCGGGCGTTCGGACGCGATGTCGTGGATACCACGGGCGTGATGCGCGCGTGCGCGGCGAACGCGGCGGTTGTGGACATGGCGCGCGCGAGAATGAAGGGTGAGCACTGGGGCGCGGAGGGTGGCGTTTGGATAGCGTCGAGCGTCGAGCGGCGGCGTTTGGGACATGTGTGCTCGTAGGCGCCACATGGCGCGGTGTGGGCGACGACACGCGCGGGCGATGGGTGACGGGATTTATGTGCGATAGTTCGCGAATGGGTGTGGGGGTGTAGAATGATACAATGTCGATCGCGCGGCGGCTAGGGGCTAGGCGCGGGCGGCGCTCGAGACGCTCGAGCGCGCGGCGGTAATCTTTGAGCGGAGTTCTTCCTCGCGCGCGCACGCGTCTTTGAACTGCTTGACGAGGGATAAATACTGACGGTGTTGGCGCTGCGCTTCGACGTATTCGTCGCGGATGGTATCCACGGCGGCTTGCTCGGATTTGAGCTTTTCGTCGACGCGCTTGATGTTCGCGACGACGCCGTCTTGGATGGACGCCAACGCGCTTACGAGGGATGATTTCCCTGACACACTCTCCATCGCGGGCTGCACTTGCGATTGCAAGGAGTTCAGGAGCGAGATTTCTTTTTGAAGGTACTTTTTCGTGTCGGCGAGGACGTTGTACGCCGCAAAGTACGTCTTCGTCTCCTTTAATTTACCTTGCACGGTGTCGTACAGTTCGGCAAAGCGACGTTCGTACTGAATCAACTCAGGACGCGTTGGGATATCGTCTAATTTACGACCGAGAAGTGCCACCGCGCGACTGCGCTTGCTCAGCATGGCGCGTTCGCCTTCAAACTTTTCGCGTTCTCGCGCGTGCGTGGCGTTGACGTCATCGATTTGCGCGCGCTCCTCCGCACTCAGCGTATGCTCGCCACCATTCTCAATTTGTTCCTTGAGCTCAGTCATACGCGTTTTACACTCCGCTTTGAATGCTTTTTCGTCCACTTTGGTGTTCGATGCGCGCTGAATTAAGCCCATGATGCGCGCCACGGCTTCGCGCTGCGTCTCGTCCTGCACCGCATCCTTCAATTTCTGCGTTTCCTCGACGCACTTTTCGTTATATGCCGTCACCTTTTCGAGTTCTGCGATTGCAGCTTCGACTTCCGCGTGTGCGGCGTCGCCACGCGCGCGTGCGTCGTCAGCCAGTGCGGATTCCACCGCGAGCTTGCGTTCGAGGGCGGCAATTTTGCGCTCCACGGCGAGCATCTTACCGACCGCACCACCCAAGGGAACGTCGTCACCAAACTTTTCTGCGGCAGCTAAAATTTCCGCTCCACTCAATCCTAAAATCGACGACGCCATGGCGTTCGTGAGGGTGTCCGAACCATCAACCAAGGCGAGCTCGGATTCCAAATCCCGCAACGCATTCAATTCGCTCGCCGCCGCGTCATCATTCTCATCATCGTCATCATTCCCGTCATCTTCTCCTGGTGCGTGCACCGCGAGCGCATTGACTTTACTAACCAACGCCGCGATTCCACCTTCGCCATCTGCGGCACCCGCACTTTTCCCTCGCAACGTCCCAGCCGCTTTGGACGCCTTTGTCTTGCGCTTCCATCGAGACGCCGCCAAAACTGCCGTCGCCGCGCTCGCGAACGCTTCCAAACCAGCAAGTTTATGTCCATACTCCATCATCACCGACTTTGCCCAGCGCGAGGGATTCTCCATCGGCGGTGCGCGTCCAGCGGCGCGACGAAACACTCGTTTCGCTCCGTATTCCTCGCGCAGCTCGCGGCGCGCCGTCGAACATCTCGAATTCGCCATAGCCTCCGCGTCATCTAAAACCTTGTATCTAAGCGCACGAGCGTACATAAATCTCGAATACGAACGCATGCGATCACCAAACTCTTCTCTCGTCGCCATGACTTTTTTCACAATCCATTGCGTGACTGGGAAAATCGCGTCGTAATCCAACCCAGTGACCTGATGCGCGCGCAAATCATACGGACACCGCATCTTGCGCAACGCATCCTCTACAAATTCGCACAATTTAATTTTCGCCCCCATCTTTGCCGTCTCTTCGAACGTCAAGTCGCCGAAATCGAGCTCGCCCTTGCACGACGCCACGCCCCAGCACAACGCCCCGAGCACGCGATCGAAGTCATTCACGCTCGTAAACCGCGCGCGGTAGTACCCACCCGCGACAAAAAGCTCGACAATTTCATCTAATCGCGATTGCGCTTCGACGCGCGAGGCGGCGATCGAGGCATCTTCCGCTCCGGCGCGCATGATGGTGTGCAACTGAATGTCAATTGAATTGAATTGTGCGTTCGCGCGTCACACCACAGCGCGTGCACGCGCGTCTGGCCGCGCGTTCGTGCGCCGCAGTCGCACGCAATGTCGACGATCGTCACGTTCGATGCGCTCGCGACGTCCAAGGCGATCGCGCACGCGTTAAAGACGCCCAGCCGGGCGTGTTGTGGCGTCTTCATCGGTGCGCCAGCACCGCCTTCTGATGCCGCTGTAAGCTCGACATCGACGTCGACCGCCGTCACGGACTGCGTGCCGCTGTTCCACGGCGATTGCACGACGTCGCCGTACTTTGAGATTGCGCTCGAGCAGGTGGAGGCGCACGCCAAGGCGCATGGGAAACGCGTGGTGGGCGCGTACTACGCTCCGGCGAGACGCGAGGACGCGGCGACGACGCCGATGATGGAGAGCGTCGCACAGACGTTGAAGACACAGTATGCGAGTGCGTTTTTAGTGGTGATGCGTGGGGTGGATTTAGAGGCGTTCGCGTCGGGCGCGACAGAGGAGGCGTTTACGTCGACGGGCGGGGACGACGGGCGGCGGTTTGAGGTTACCAATGCGAACGCGGTGCGCGCACGCGTGCGCGCATTCGTGCGCGGCGACGACGACGTGGATATCGTTGATTTTGACGATCATTTTGACGAGTTGGCAAAGGATTGGCGAAACACTGCGTTCGTCGTGGCGTCGTAATCACTCTCTCGCGCGAAGACGCGCGATAATAGCGTCAAACATAGCACAGCAGTGCGCGCAGTGCGCGCGTGTAGAAATCATCGAACACAAATCAAACATTAAAACGTCGCGCGCGCATCGCGCACGAATCCATCGCATCATCTACTAAGTACACTGTTTTGGAGCTGTCCCGCGCCCGATCGATCGATCGATCGCGCGCGTCCGATCGATCGCGCGCCCCGCGCCCTCACGCCCCGCTAAATTCTCAATGGTGCCCGCCCCGGCGCTCAGCCATCATGTGACGATACTCCGTGGGCCACACCGTGATGTACGCCACGCCGAACACGCCCGTCATGAAGTGCCAAAGGGGCGTGACGCTGCCCGTATCGATGTATTTCGTCTTGTATTCGCTCGCAAACGTCGCCGCGCGACCGCGGTAATCGTACTCCGTCGCCGTCTTGCGCACGAATTCCGGGAATTCTTTCAGCTTGAGCGCGCCGACGCGCGAGAAGAACGAGCTGGACATCGAGCTTCGGCGTCGGGAAGTGGCGCTTGGGTTTTTTGGATTTTTTTAAGAAAGCGTGGCCGCGCGCGTTTCGCGCGGGCGCATCGAGGTGTGTTTCGATCGTTCGATTGAAACAGTTATGCGCGCGCACGCGCAGCGATTGTTTGACGATGGTGATGTTGTACTTTTGATTAAATGCGAGACGCGCTGTGCGTTCGCCTAGTCAGTCTTTGTCGCGGCTTTTGGTTTTGGCTTTGGCGCGAACGCGGTACCGATGATAATCATGAACGCCAAAGCCCAGTGCGCCCAGTAATATACCGACCCCCATGCGGTGAGACATTCCTTATAGTCGATTAAGATGAATGCTGCGCACAAGTAGTTGAGCCCGAACTGCGTGACGAACCAATGCGGGACGTTGACGAAGTTGTGGAATTGTTTGGGCACGCGGTGCACTTGTAAGCGGTAAATCAATCGCCCAGCGTTCACGGCGAACGCACTGGAGACAAAGAAAAACCAGTACCCTGCGTATAAGCCGTGCCACACGCCAGAGACGATTTGCGTGATCAAAAGTTGCGTCAACCCTGGCTTCGCGCCCGCGGGTGTGACGCGGTCGTAGACGTAGTTGCGTAACCACATACCAGTTTGGATGTTCCAGTGCAAAGGAATGGAGTTGAGTGTGACAGCTTTCGTAACTCCTAGTGGATGGATATTTGTTGCCGTCTCAAACGTAGGTTGGCCCTTGGCGTCGTATCCGCTAAATCCAATACCGGCGACGGTGCACGCAAAATCCGCCATGAGCCAGACGAAATAATATTTGTAACGGTTACCCTCGCCATAAATGTGCATGTGCCAAATGCGGTGTAACAACGAATACTCCATCCATTTGGGATTCAAGTACGTGTTATCGATGGTGTAGACGCTCGTAATCACGGTGTGTAAGGCTAAAAACAACAGCGCCGTGGCGAATTTCTTCACCGCCGACTTCACCGCGCTCGGCGTACGCCCGCCCCACACTCCACGCTTATTCAACCAGTCCGCGTAGTCTCTGAATTCAATCGCGGGTCCACTGACTAACGTACACGGGAACATCAACCACGACGCGTAGTCCAAGACATTCGGCAACTCTTTGATGTGCCGACGTTTTTGAAATTCATTCATCGCCGTGAGCTCCGTCGTCGACGCGTCCTCGTAATTCATCGCACACGCCGTCACCTTCAACACCAGTACCATGAGAAGGCCAGATATGTCTACTTCACCCCGTTTCCACGTCATCGCCGTATCTGCGCTATAGTGATAATGAATCAAATACGCAAACGACGCCACGAACACCACGACGCCGCACCGACGCCTCCACATCACCATCATCACATAGCTAAACACCCCGAAATGCGCGCACACGATCGTCGACCGCCCGAAACTCGCAAACGACAACATCACCCCACTCACCAGCGCGTACATCGACCTCGCAAACGGTGCGTACGGGCGAGGCACGGTGCGATCGATCACGTGAAACCCGCACCCGATCGGCGCACCCAAGACTAAACCGAGCAAAAACGTCGTCGCGCCGTGCGGTAACCCAATCGCCGCGGACGCCGCGGCGACGAGCGATGCCCATTGCGCGCACAGGGCGTCTACGGCGAACATCACGGCGCGCGCGGTGATGTGCCGTGCCCCAATGTGCGCGAATGCGCATCGCTATCCAAATGACCAACACGAGCGCGCGCCGACACAACGCGACGCGCGACGCCCATGGCGACCATGTTTGCGAGCACGAGCGCGACGATGACGCTGACGCCACGCTTTGCGTCAAACGCGGAGTTCCGCGCGGGCGCCACGCGCGCGTCGACGGCGCGACGGTGCGCGACGGTGCGCGTGCTCGCGCTGTTCGGCAAGCCCAAGGATAAAATGGCTCGCGACGCCATCGACTTGAGCAAGCGCAAGATTTCCGAAGCGGGCTCGATTGTCGGGGCGCCGGTAAAGGTGACGTTTCTCGGCGCGAATAACTCGCGCGTTGAGGTGGAGTGCGGGAGCGAGCAGTATATTTTAGACGCCGGGCTCAACGCGGGGATTGAGATTCCGTTCACGTGCCGGGGGGGCATTTGCGGCGCGTGCGTCGCGCGCGTGGCCAAGGGCGCGGTGGATCAAAGTGATATTACTGATTTAGAGTTTACGCTGAGCGAGGATGAAATTGAGGCTGGGATGGCGCTTTTGTGCATGGCTCGACCGGTGGGCGACGTGGAGATCGAGACGCAAAGCGACTGGGGATATTCTTTAGGCACGACGGAATGGAAGGGCGCGACCGGGGAGATTCTCGGTCGCGATCCGACGCCATTGATGGGTGATAGCGACCGCGTCGGCTTGTAATTACGCACTCTTGAAGACGAACGCCATATCGCGTCGTCAACCGCCGACGTCTGACGCCCGACGCGTCAGCCAACCTCTCGATGCGACACACATCATCATCATCATCATCATCATCATCATCGACGCCTCGCGCGCACCGAACGCGACGCATCGCCCGCGCACCACCCGCGTCACCGCGTCACCCATCGCCGCCGTCACCCGCGCCATCATCAATCACCCCCCGGTGGTGGTGCCTTCAATCCATCGATTCAAAACGATGCACCACCCACCGCGCACCGCACGCGTCGCGCGCGCGCTCTAAAAATCCCCCCGCGCACACCGCGCGTGACGCACGCGCGCACGTCGTCTCTCGCCCCGCGACGCGCGCGCGCACGCGCCCGACGCGAGTACCCATAACTCATCCCATCACACCGCGACCGGCGCGCGGGCGGCGTCCCGACCGTTTACTACACCGACGGCACTCTCGCGCGACGTGATCCAATTACGCGATACGGGCGATCATCGTACAATCGATGCGTCTAAGCCTATATATCGATCACACGCACTCCATATGGGGCGTGTGTGATTGATGGGGCGTGCGTCTACACAGCGTTCGATGCCATCACACTACGTGCGTCCACGACGACGACGACGACGATCGCGCGAACGACGTCGATACGGATATTTATCTGACCACACCCACCCGTAGTGTGCGCGCGCGAACGACCAGTTGCGGGCGCGAGTCGTCGCGTGCTGGATCCCTAAACCCTATTCTCGCCTGGGTGCGCGTACTTTACGTGCGCCCGAGCCTGTGTGTGTGTATTGAACCGGTTCTGTGAGTCACGGCGTGGATGCGGGTTTCGCATCATCACTTCCCATACGCTGTGCGCGCGCGCTCTGTGCGTCGTGCACAGCGTCGCCACGGTCCGTGCGGTTTAATTAATGTTCGCGCACGCGCCCATCTATCTATGTGTGGATGCGCGCGTCGTGTGCGTCGTCGTGAAAAAATCAAGTGATGGCTTTCGCGTGGCGTGCGCTACGAGGCGCGGTGTGTGTGTGTGTCGTTCGTTCGTTCTCGTTCGTTCGTTCGTTCGTTCGTAGGCGTGTGGTGATGTGCAATACGCGTAGAAAAAGTGTATCGACGCGTGCGTTCGCATAACACGCGCGGGGCGTCGCCGAGGCCTGCGCGCACGCACGCACCAAACGCCCATAGTGTACGTACCTCGAACGCCGTCACACGCGTCACCGCGCGCGCCCGAGACCCCGACCCCGAGCGCGGTCGTGGTCGCGATGGACCCGCGTCGCTCCGCATACTGTGTACCGCGCGAGCCCTACCATGCGGTGTGCCGACTCGATTCGTCCGGGGTCGTCAAGGAGGATGCGCGCGCGCGCGTGATGTGTGTGTGTGTCGTAGTCAATGGCGGTGTACGCCGATGTATGTATGTATGGCGTGCGCATTTCTAAACCCCGACGCTCGGGCGTCGCGCGACACTCGCGCGATGGTCTTCGCGTCGCGCGATGGGTCGTGCGGCCGTCACAGTACGATGTCTCGTCGCGCCGCGTTCGGCGTCGGGGTGCGTGATGTGCGTGCAAAAATATGTACACTAGTGCACGCGTGCGTGAATGTATGGGTGTGTGTGGGTGATGTGTTGATGCGCGCGGGCATTCGGCGGCGCGCGGGGACGAGCACCGCGATCCGCGCGACGCGAACACGAGCACCGCGACGTCGTTTACGCCGTTTGAGTGTCTGTGTTGTTTTTGTGTGATTGCGCGGCGGGGGTACGTAGGTGGTGAGGTGGTGTGCGCGTGCATTGTGATTTGATTTGATTTGATTTGTGATTTGGATTGTGATTTGCATTCGTCACGGTTCGATGATGGCGACGCGTGCGTTGCGCGCGGCGGTATCGACGTCATTCGCGGCGTCGGGTCGGTCACGCGCGGCGCGGTGCGTGCGGTGCGCGTCGTCGGCGTCGGCGGTCGCGCCGTTGTCGGTGGTGTCGTGGAACGTCAACGGCCTTCGGGCGCTGCTCAAGAAGGCGCCGGATGCGCTCGATGCGCTCGCGCGTGACACGCAGGCGGATGTGTTGGTGCTGCAAGAGACTAAATTAGGGGCGAATGGTGAGGCGGATGTGGCCAAGGTTGATTTTTTGCGCGACTACGGCACGCGCGCGTACGCGACGAGCGCCGCGCGGAAAGGATATAGCGGCGTCGCCGTGTTCGTGCGCGACGCTTTGAAATCAGACATGCGTGACGTGACGCAAACCACGCTCGACGCCGGGGATTTTGACATTGAAGGAAGGACGTTGACGTGCGAGCTGGATTCGTGCTACGTCGTCAACGCGTACGTGCCGAATTCCGGGGACGGACTCAAGCGGTTGGAGCCGCGCATTGATATTTGGGAACGCGCCATCAAGGCGCACATTAAGAAACTTGAAGCCACGGGTAAGCCTGTGGTGTATTGCGGCGACATGAACGTCGCGCACGAAGAAATCGACCTGTGGGGAAATCACGCGCAAAACGCCAAATCCGCTGGGTACACGCCGCAAGAACGCGCGGCGATGTCCGAGCTCCTTCGCGATTGCGACTTGGTCGATACATTTCGTGCATTCAAAGGTCCGAATGCGAGGGAGTTTTCGTACTGGTCGTACCGTGGCGGCGCACGCGCGGCAGGTAAAGGCTGGCGTTTGGACTATATTCTCGCGCCAGCGAGACTCTCGCCCAACATCGTCGACGCGTACATTCTTCCAAACGTTACGGGAAGCGACCACGCCCCAGTGGGCGTTAAACTACATGTATAATAGTGTCATTATCAGCCTTGTATTGATATCGCATCGCGTAGTTCTCCTCGAGTCGACGTCGTCGTCGCTTAAACATTCTCGCTCGACGCTCGACGTTTTAAATGTGTCCCGACCGAGCTGTCGCGAGCTCCACCGGCGTCAAACACCGCCGCGCCGCCGCCGCCGCCGCCGCGCGCACGCGTCACGCGCACGCACACATGTCGCACCATTCGCCCGGTGACATCCTCCGCGCATGCGCGAGCGCGAGCGCGACGACCGTCGACGATGCGCACCGCGACACGAATCCAAACGTTCCCCAGCTCCTCGAGCGCATGCGCGCGAGCGCGTCGCTCGACGTCGCCTCCGCCGCCGATGGCGCGCAAGACATCGCCGCACTCGCCACGGTAACGCTGCGCGCGGCGTCGCGCGCGCTGTCGGGCGTGCGAGCGACGATGCGCGAACTTGAGCTCGGGAACAGCTCGCGGCGCGGACGCGGCGTCGACGCGGCAACCGCGCCGACGATATCGACGAATCCGACGACGAAAGCGAAAACGACGAGCAGACTCGCGATCGCAGATGAAGGTGAGTTTCCATCGTTGTCGAATGGCTCGAATGCTGGGGCGGTGCGATCGCTGAGGAGGAATTTAGCGACGGCTTTGGACGCGGGCGGGGACGCGCTTAACTGTAGCGCGGACGCCGCGGCGAATGAGTTAGGGGCGTTAGATGTCAACGCCATCGGTGGTGAAGCGGCAAATCGCCATGTAACGATGGGTGCGAGTGGGGGTGATGTGGGAATGAAGCCGCGACGGGTGGCGCCGACGCCAGTGGCGCCGGTGGATGTGGGCGCGGCGTCGCGCGAGCGACCGCCGAGCGGAGCGACGAGTTTCGCGGCGAGCGCGCATCGACCATCGACGACATCCGGAGCATCGCCGTCGGTGGCGAGACGGATTGCGCCGACGATGGTTTCGAGACCACTTGATATGGATGGATCGATGATGACGAGTAATTTCAAGTCGACGACGACGTCGGGCGCCGCGACGCCGAGCGCTTCGACGCCGAGTAGCGTGGCGACTTCGCCTAATTCATCAAAGATATTATCGCGCTCAGCGTCAGCGTCGACGCCACTCACGGTAGAGCGCATGTATGTACGCGATGTGAAATCGCCACCGCCTGTGGCGTTGTCACCGGCGTTAGAAAATTTAGCTGCATTGCACGCCGCGGCGCTCGCGGCGGGATTTCCATTGGATTTGTCCCCAGAACTCGCTGGCTTGTGTCAACTTCTTGGCGTGCCGGGCGAATTAGAAGTCGCCGACGCCGATATCGAAGTCGACGGCAAAGATGTACCAACCGTGTTTGTGCGCACAGGGCGCGAGGCGCACGCGTACGCGTGCGCGGTGCTCTCTGGCGCGCCGTCGCTCGTGTGCGCGTTGGGCGAAAGCATGCTCGAGACGCTCGCGGAATCAAGCATCTTAGCCACACACGCGGCGACGTTGCATAGTAAATTAGTGAAAGAATTAGGTACTGCGCGCGTGGCATCGAGTGAGTGCGAACGTGCGTACGACCTCGACGCTCGCGTTGGTGCCAAGTTGTATGGATTTGATTTACTGGACGCTCTGGCCAAAGCGGACGCCGGCGTCGCCGGACGAACCAACCTTCGCGGTGGACGCGTCGTGTCTTTAGCCGAGCAACAAGTCATCGAACACAACCGTGAACGAATTAGAGACGCATTTTACGCGCTAGTACGGGCGTCAACGAGTCGTGCGCAAGGACTCGGGCAAGATGTGTCTATAGCGTCGCGCGCCAAGGCGCTCATCGCCAACACGCATCCTGCAAACATTCGCTGGCTCGCCGACTTATTCGTCGCTCGGTTGTCACAAAGTAGCGCGGTTGGCGAAACAGATGAAGAACTCGGGAAGAGTATCACTCCCGCGAAGTTGTCGCGCTTACACGAGCGCATAATAGGAGGCAGCAGTAACTCGCAAGCGCCGAATGTCGCCGGCCGAGGCGGCGGTCGAGGTGGTCGAGGCGGTCGAGGTCGGGCGGGTGGACGAGGTGGACGAGGTGACGCGTCGACGTCGGCATTTATACCTCCAGTAGACTCTGCGGTGGCGCCAATCAAGGGGTTTGGGTCGGAAGCAACGAAAGAACCACCGTCGTTTGCTGGATTGTTCCCGCCGGCGCAACAGCCGTACGTGCGCTTCATCGAAACCACGGACTCGCACAAGTTTTGCACCGCGTTACAACGCTCACTCATCGCAGCGTTACACGCGTTCGATCCAAACTCCGTACCCGTGGGCGAAGACAACCCTTCACGCGAGTCTTCGAGCGCTGGTCAGACGGAGCGCATGCTCGCCGCGCACGCCATGGGATCCTTTCTCGGCGTGCTCACCTTTGGCGTCGCCGCTGGATCCACGGTCACAGCCTCACCGTCCACGGCGTCACCAGTGCAGGGCATTGATTTGGTTTGTACGCTCAAGCGCGCCACCGCGCGAGGTGAACTCGTCGTCAGCGCGCCTTGGGTCCTCGCGTTTATACGCTTTGTCATGTGGGACGAAGAATCGTTGCGGACGCCCCACTACGTCGATACCCTCGCGTACCTCCGCGCGCTCGCCGCGTCGCCGCATTTGAAGCCATCAAACCTTGGTTTCAATGCCGTGCGGATGTGCTTGCGCGCGGTGCTCGCCAACGGGCTATCCGTAGCGGCACCGGTCACGACGGCGCAAGCCAACGCCTGGACCGCGAATTCGGCGCTCGACGCCGCGGCTCCTCCTCCGCCGCCGCTCGCCATCGTTCCCGCGCTCCCACCGACGACGTCACAACACACACGCGCGCATGGCGATCCACTAGATGCATGGGGCGCGCAGTGGGTGCGTTCGGCATCCGCAAACGCGAGTGCGAGGGCGAATAATCAAGACGGAGCGCTAGAATCGCCGTCCCGGGAAGAGCTCCGCGCGGCGTCGACGGACGCGCCGGATTTAAGTCGCGTCGGTGTCGATCGACGCTACGTCGAAACCGTGTGTCCGAGTGTTGACCGTGCGATTAAGACAATCAAGCAGCGCGAGGACACCGCGCGCGCGCTTCGTGAACGCGTGAATGCGCCAGAGACGACGTCAAACGCCCATGCGGAGACGCCGTCGCTCCAACCGGCGGGCGCGCCCAGACGCGTTCAAGCGCAACCGCAAACGCGCGTGGAGCCAACATCCGTGATAAAGTCTACATCACACCTGCGCGCGTTTGGATCGATTGAGCCCGCGTCGGACTTATCGCCAACATTTGGCGTGGTATCGCCGCCGACGGCGGCGCGGCCGCCGCCGACGTTTGTCGACGCTAAATCATCGTCCAGTGAAATTAAACACGCGCTCCAGCGCGCGTTTTTGCAAAACCTCCCCGGTTTACGCAGGTTGGTAGATTTCGCCGTCGACGCCGCGACGCTGGCGGCGGTAGATGACGCCACGGCGGCGGTGACGGCGGACGCGGTGACGAGCGCTCGCGCCTCTGTGAGCGCCGCCGCAAACGTCGCCGCCCACAAGGTCATCACCGCCGCACAGAAAAAAGATGGCGTCGCTACGCTCATCACGCACTCGCACGCTGTCATCGAAGACGCATGGACGCCAGAATTCGAGCGCGCGGTGGAACGCGCGGCGATGGCGGCGACGCGAGAAGTCATCGCCTCTGTCGCGGCTACGGCGGCTCAAGACGCCGGCGCTCGAGCCGCGGCGGCGGTGGCCGCGCTTTCCGGCGCCGGCAACGTACGCGACGACGCGACGACGTCCACACAATCTCGCGCCGCCACGCGCGCGGCGTGTGGCGTCGCCGCCGATGCCGCGAGCTTCGCTGCCGCCGACCGCGTGCGACGGAATTTGCCGTTTGAGCTTCACGCCCGCATCGCGAGCGACGCTCGACGCTTATTAAAGGCGGCGCTCAACGCCGCAAAAACAGGATCCAGCGCCACCGGCGCCACCGGCGGCACCACCGTGGACGACGACGTCAAGGCGCCGAGCACCATGGATGCCGACTACGCATCCATCGCGGCGTCAGCCATCGCGAGCGCGTTTGCGTCGGCGTCCAAATGGCCCGCCGGTTCGCTCCTCGCCGAATGTTCGTCGCTTCGTCGGTTAGCCAACACCGGCGCCGACGCGCTCGCGTTGTCGCGTTCAATCACCGCCGTCATAGAATGCATCAAGAGAGTCTTGGAGCAGGACGTCAAGTTTAGTCGCGCGCAGATGAGCCGGAAAAAGCCCATCATTTCGACGCGCGTCGGCGACAAACCCGTCCCGGATTCTCGGCCGGGCGAAAAGCTCGCCGCGACGCTCGCACTCTTCGCGCGCGCGTACATCAAGTTATTGCTCGCAGCGCCGCAAAACGCGTTATCGAAAACTACCAAGGCGAAGACTGCTGAAGATGGCTGGGGCATCGCTCGCGATGAAGTGTGCGCCGGGGCGACGTCGGCGCTCGTCTCGGCGTTTCGAGCGGCGGCGCCCGCGTTAGATCTCGTCGCTGCCCTCGCGCCTCCAGACGCGCCGAATCCATGGCACCGCGTCTACGCCGAATTATTCGCGTTTGAGATTTGGCTCGGACCGCTGCGCGAGTTCCCCGAGTCCCCGTTCGCGCAAAAGCGCATCGAGCTCGTCTTTGCCGACGCGTTGGTTGAACTCCCGCGTCGCAGAGCGGCGTGCGAAGCATTCGCTGCGCTCATCAACGACGCGAGCAAACGCGTCGGGCTCGTGGGGTACGCTTTATGCATTCGCGCCGCTTTGCGCTTCACCGCCGCAGTCGTGGAAAAATCGACATTCGACGCCGAGGATGACGCGTCCGCCGTCGCGGCGTTTGCGAGCGTCATTCGCGAGCGGTGCGTCGCCGCCGGCGAGCATCGCCTCGCTCGACGCGCGCTCGCCTCGCTGCGCGCGCTAGAATCCGGCGCTATTTACGCCAACATAAAGACCGTCACTGAGCCGCCATAGAATACGTACGTTAGGGCTCAAAAACGACGGAGATCCGCATGTCATACGAGACGAGACAAGACAAGACACCAAAGCGCGACGGCGAGCCGCACACTCTGACGCCAAAGCTCATGCGCGTCGCCACCTCACCGGCGCCCACTGCGGGGCGCACACATGCGTTGACATCGAACTCTGCGCGGTCGATGTCTCGTTCGGGTCGTGCGACGACGACAACGACGACCGCAACGCGCGCGTTTTCTCCAGCCTTTGCGGATAACGCCTCTGGCGAGTTCGAAGGCCACCACATCTCCGTCGACCCGGTGAGCGGTGACGTATCGACCCTTCCCGCACACTACGTCCCCGACGCCTTTCGCGAATGGGGCGTGGAGATACTCGATTGGCAGAGTCAGTGCTCGACGACGCTTCGCCCAGACGAAGGGCTGTACGTCCGGGACGCGCGATTCGTCCCCGTCGTCGGTTGCGAAGCCGATGCGAGCACGGTTGAAAGCTTCGAACGCGACGTGATTGCAGAAGATAAGATGACTACGAACGATGATGGCTGGTATAGCGCCGAGTACGTGGACTCAAAGTCGATTGAAATCGCGACGCACTGCGTGACGGTGGACGACGGGGACCAAAAGCTACGCGTACGAATGAAGCATCGCGTCGACAACTGCGGACCGGCTCGCGTGTGGCGCGAGACGTATTACGAACCGTTTGGAGACGGTGGGTCTCTCGCGTCGGCGTGTGGGCAGTGCGCGGCGTCGGCGAAATTTGGCGAGTATCCAAAGACGACGGATGCGACGCTTCGCATCCGCGACGCCGCGTTCGTCGCCCCATCGAACGCCGTCTACCTCGCCGTAGGCATTTGGTTTGCGATCACCGTCGATGACGACGCGAGTGGGGCGTACACGTCCGCGCTGGGGTACGTCAACGAAAAGGCAAACGTACACTGCGTGTCCCGACGCTCGCGAGACGCGAACGGCGTCGTCGACGCTTCGTTTGAGCGCCGACCGCTCTCTGCCGCATGATTTAGGTCCACGCACGCACGCACGCACGCATAGAAATCATCATTTATTGAAATTCCCAATGTCCATGTAACCATCAGCGCGCCGCCGCACGCGCGCGCGATGATTGTCACATTCGCGTCGCGCGTCGGCGTTATCCACACTCTCGAGCGCGCTCGAGACATCACACATGTTTGCCACCTCGCCCGCGCTTCGCGCCGCGTTCGCCGCGCGCGATGCGCGCTCTTCGACGCCCACCTCGCGCGGTGCGCGCACGGCGTCGACGACGACCACGCGAGCGTTTTGGAAGAAGGCTGAGCCAGAGCCAGAGCCAGAGCCAGAGCCCAAAAAGTTTTCCCTCTTTGGCGCCAAGAAGTCCCGCGCGCCGCCCGAGCCCGAGTACATATACGAAGAAACAAAAGGCGAGGCGTACGCGCGCATCCGTAAGCAACGCGCGAAGCGTAAGGCGGAATTTGAAGCGCGCGAAAAGGGGGGGTTCGCGAGCGCGTTGTGGAAGGTGACGAGCGCGTTGGACTTTCAAGAGGACATCGAAGCCGATCGCGGATTGCTCAGCGCGGCAAAGAACATGAAGAAGGGTGAGAAGATGGATAGAGCGCAATACGGGGCGTTGCGGCGTAAAGTTGGTGGGTCAAAGTCTGGATTTTTTGGTGAAAGCGTCGACGTAAAGGTGCGTCAAAGCTCTCGCGCGATTCCGCATCGTCTCGATCATCATCGCGCGCGTGTCATCGATGTGTATGAGCGTGTATGCGTGTGTGTCTAACATCGTCGTCGTCCACGCACGTCGCAATCACCCCAGGGTAAATACACCGACGCGGGCTACGTCGACCAAGAAGACGAAGGCGTCCCGCAGTTCGCCTACGGCCCGTTCCTCGGTGCCGTCGTCTTCGCCGTCTTGGCCACCACCGTCTGGGTCGCCTCGCAAGTGCCGTGAACCCGCACTCCATCGTAGTCTCATCTCGTTCCCGCGCCGCGTTCGATTGCCTTTTTATTCATTTTACATTCATTTAATCATTCCACGACGGCGTCGCTTTATCCACGCGTCACACGCGCGCGCGCGTCGCCCATGCCCTCGATGGCGTCGGCATCGCCGCGACGACCACACGTCGCGCGTCCCGCACCGCGCCGTCGCGCGACAGCGCGCCCCGCGCGCGCGAACGACGCGCAAACGCCGGCGAATGCCACCAAAAAGTGCATCGCCATCGTCACCGGTGGCGCGGGTTTCATCGGCGCCCACCTCGCGCTCGCCCTCGCGCGCGACGCGCGATGCGCGCGAGTGATCGCGGTGGATGATTTCGACGCGCACGGACCGTATCCGCGCGCGTGGAAGCGCGCGAATGCGGCCATGTTGACGCGAGCTGGGACGGTCGACGTCGCCGAGGCGGACGCGAGCGACGCGGAGGCGTTCGAGCGCGTCGTTCTCGACGCCGTCGCGCGCGCGGGCGACGTCGAGGGCGGGGTCGATGTTCGCATCGCGCATCTCGCCGCGCGGAGCGGCGTCGGCGCGGCGGCGGGCGATGCGGTGGGGGCGACGGTGGCGAACGCGTTGAGCGCCGTCAACGTATTGAGCGTCGCGTCGCGCGTCAATCGTGCGCATAGTGAAGGCATCGCGCGCGTGCCGCGCGTCGTGCTCGCGAGTTCAGGGAGTGTGTACGGCGAGGCGTCGATGACGGCGGATGGCGCGCCGATGGCGAGTCGGGTGGGCGATGGTACGGATCATCCGACGTCGACGTACGCGGCGACGAAACGGTCGAGCGAGTTACTGGCGAAAGCGCACGTGGCGACGCACGCGAGCGCCGGCGCCGGTGGAGTGTCGGTGATTGTGGCGAGGATTTTTACGGTGTTTGGACCGCGCGGTCGGCCGGATATGGCGGTTTATTAAACAGTTGACGAGCGGCGCGCGGTTGACTCGATTTGGCGACGGGCAATCGACCTGGCGTGACTACGTATACGTTGACGACGTCGTCGATGCGCTCACGCGAGCGTTGATGGTTGACTTGGACGTACCCGAGAGTAGCGATGGGTTTGAAATTGTCAACATTGCCGGGGCGCGGCCGGTGTTTTTGAGTGAAATCATCGCGGCGTGCGAAGAGGCGTGCGGGACATCGAGCGCGGTGGACGAGCTCCCGCAGCGTCCCGGGGACGTCGGCGGTACGTATGGGGATATCACCGAAGCGACGGCGTTGTTAGACTGGACGCCCAAAACGACGTTGCGCGATGGATTGCGACGGACGGTGGCGTGGTGGACGTCGCCCGAAGCCGACGAGTATAGAGACGTCGAGTGAAATCGCCATTCGGCTCGCGCGTGTAATTGTATCTAGAATTCTAGTCAATGCTGTCGAGGTTCCTATACGCCACGGATGAAATAGTTCCATCCTCATTCACGCGCGTGACCATTGCATCTTTGTCTCGATCGTCGATGCGCGGCGGTGGGCGCGTTCCGACGGCGGCGTCGTAGTCGCACTTCTTCGCCGGTCGCTTCGTGGACACCGTCAACGCCCCGGGTGAGCGCGCACTCGCGGAGAGCACGAGAGGGAAATTTTCAATGCTTGCCAGCGCGAGTTTGTTCGTGATCGTCGCTGCACCGCTATCGGCGCCGCTGTCGACATTATCCATCGTCCCGCCTTCTTCTTCGGCGGCGTCTTCTGGATACGTTAGGTACTTGGGCGTTTCATACGTCAATCCCAGTCGATCCATCTCCTGAATGCGTTTTTGTGCGTTTGGTGCGGTGAGGTCGGCGATGTCGTGGCCGCGATCGATCACGGCGTAGACTTCTGCGAGGCGACGCTCGACGCTTTCGATCGCTTCACGGATTTTAGCGTTTTCACTCGTCGCCACCTTGTACCCGTGATGCGAGCTACTCGACGTCGCCGCGAACTCCTGCGTGCGTTTGCGATACACCACAAAGAAAAACGCGTGTCAGTATGTTGTGCGACCATGCGACGCGCCCGACGTGGGCGTTTGCGGCGCACGCGACGTACTTCAAACTCCAACTCGAGCATTTTTGCGTTGAAAAGGCGTTATATTTCAGCCGTTTTTCTTCCCCGTCGGCTCGACGTATCGACGTCGACGCGTCGCTATTCCCACGATTCACTCGAGCGATGACAGAAAAACTGTCGTGTTTATCACAAATTCTTGTTTTTGTCGCGTTCTGAGCGTCGGGAAATGACGAGTGTCAACTAATTTTTGCCCTCGGCGTCGCTCGCGAAAAGCTTGCCCGCTCGTAAAAGCTTGCCCTCTTGGTACGTAAATGATGGAGTTTCTGCACAAAGTCGTAAAATCTCCTCACGGTAGACACGATCAATGGTTGGAGCGCTGTACATCATGAACATTCGTTTCCGTACTTCTGGATTGTAGTCGTCAATGTGCGGGAAGACTTTGCGTATCAATTCAATCACGTCCTCTCGCGAAAGCTTAATCATCGACGTCGACATGGTTTGAACGACTACGCTGGCAATGTCCGGTCGAATGTCGTCCTCATCACCTGAACAAGACAAGCGTTTAATAAGTGCGTTGACAAGTATTTTACGCTTCTCCAAGGTTGGTTGTGAATCGCCTCTACCCGCCGCCAAGGCGAGTGTTTGCTCCAATGAGCCGCGGACGCCAAGAATTTCGCGCACGAATGTGAGCGCGGCGTAGAGAACATCGTGCGAGCACACGTCGTCTTCGGCTAGAATGTTGAGCGCCACATCTGCCACATTGTCGACGCGGCCACGCGACGTCAGCCAAAGTGAGAGCAATTCCGATTCTTGTACAGATGCGACGTTCGCAAATATTCGCGCGGCGACCGAACGGAGAGTTGACGCAGCTGCACCGGGACTCCAGCGTAAACGTCCTACGAGCGCATTCAGAATTGGGCTGAGCTTCTCCACCACTGGTCTGTTTCCTGTCCATTTTTCGCGCTTAGGGCTCATAAGAAACGCTTCAAATGCGCGCATAAACGTCATGGCTCTAATCGCGTTCGTTGGAGAGTCAACGACCTTAATGCAACGGACGAAGCGCTCCACGACTTCTTTGTTCATGACGTCGTTTTTAATACGCTTGAACAATGCGGCGTACATTCGTGTTCTCAAGGTAAAATGATGTGCGGGATTATTGCCGTCGAAGACCGTGTACCAATTCGAGTCAGTCACCGGAATTTGTTCGCAAAGCTTGGGAAGCTCGTCGAGGATGCACTTGAGAACATCTTGGTGGCCAACTATTTTTTGGAAGAACGCGTCATCGTCAATGTCTGTAAAGTTCAAAACGTCCTCCGTTTGAGCCAAACACAAAAGCCGTAATGAGAGTAATCGGGCGTAAAACATTTTGTTTTCGTTCATTGTCTTCACCATTTTTTTCGTCCATTTGCGAACTTCGTGACTCACTTGCTCAAAGCAAGTGTCTACGAAGGTTTTGACGAAGTCCATGATTTCGGCCAAGTTGAACGTCGGCGACGTCTGCTTCAACGCACTTTGGCAGACGTTAAAAGCATGTTGCACGAGAGGTTTCAACTTGTCTAGAGTTACGTTTCCCTTTAAGTGGTCAAGCCTCATTGTGATCGCGCGAAGAAGCAGAAGAAGAAGATTCCTACGCGTGCCAATGTCTGCATTCGCTACGTCTCGAGTCATCAGGTCAAGCCAATCACAATCCGGCACCTCTTGTTGCAAATCATGCAACACCTGCATCGACAACTTTAGTTCCGAACTAAACTGCAATCCGCTGACGAAAAATATCCCGTCCCACACCATGGCGACGTTATTCACGATTGTGTTCCAGATTGCATCATGGTGGGTGTCATCATGGCGGATGGTTGCGCCGACGTTTTCAATCAACACGGACATCGCTCGAATGCATTGTTCGCGCGCCACTAATGCCTCACAAGCGCGCAAACTATCATCTGAAATGCACTTGAGGATTTCATCTAGCACGTACGTCATCACATTTGCATTGCCTTCTTCAGAATTACGCGCATGCGCGCGATTGATGTCATCCAAGTACCCCTTAAGTTTCTCGTCCGCAGCCTGACACACGCATATTGCATACAACAATTTCGCATCCGCCGCCCGAAACGTCATCAATCCGATCGCCATGCGCGATTTCATGTGCTCTGCAATCGATGCACAGCACGCTTCGCGGACATCAGGCTTGGCATCAACGCTCAGACGAAGCATGGTATCCGCGTAGTCGTCGTGGACGGCGCTTTCGGGACATCGAACAGCGTGGACACAAGCCAACGCGCCGCACGCCATCACCCCAGCCACGCGCATAGCCTGTCGACGATGACGCATCGCGTACCCTTGGAGCATATAGTATGCAGTTTCACAACTTTTCGTCACCGTGTAATCATTCAAAGCTATAGCACGATCGCATAAGATGCGAACGCATTCGACGTCCACCATGGCCCGAACGTCGTCGGCTCGCGCTAACGTTGCGACAGCCTCCATCGCCGCGCATACGTCCTCACACGACTCAATGTGCGGCGTCAAATCAACAAGAGCATGTGAAAGATTAACCACGATGTCTTCTTCGCGCTCGATGTGCAAGCGATTGGCTATAGCATTCAACGCGCGACGCACGATGGCGTGCCCGTTCGCGTTCTCGGCGTTGACCGCAGCTCCCGCGTCGAGCGCTCGTTTCCACAGCACCCGAAACGCCGCAATCGCGCGCGCACGAACATCAATCGATGCGTGATTAATCACCGCGTGCTCGATGCGCGAGAGCACGTCGACAAACCCCAGGCTCGGCGTGAGCTCGACGGACGAGGCTGTAGACTTGAGCGCGTCGAGCGCGGAGCAGAGCGCAGACTTTTCCGTCGCGCGTTCGACTTCGACGACCGTCTGGAGCAGCGCGTCGAAATCGTAATCGTATGCATGTGGGTCTCGCGATGGCGGCATGGTTCGCGTGCGACAGGAAAGATGTTGAATGAGCGCCGCGGTGTGAGGACCGCGAATAGCCTCGTCTCGCGTTGGCCGCGTCCCGCTAAAAATCTACCGACTACTGTAACAAATACTATGAATATTCTATGGTACCATGCCATCGACGCGCGCTATGGCACGCAATAACGCACACGCCTTGAGCTCAATCTCTTCCCATTCGCCTTGAGGATCGGAGAGGATTGTAATCGCGCCTCCGGCGCCGATCCACGTGTTCTCGCCCCGCATTAATACGCTTCGAATGACAATGTTTAAATCAAACGCCTTGGAGTGCGAGAAGAATCCAATCGAGCCACTGTATGCCATGCGTGGACCGGTTTCTAAGGCGTCGATGATTTCCATGGTGCGGATTTTCGGTGCGCCCGTCATCGAGCCGCCCGGAAACGTTGACTTGACGACGTCGATGGGCGAAAACGCCGCGCTCCGCTTTCCACGCACAGTGCTCACGAGTTGGTGCACGGTGGCGTAGGACTCAATTTTCATCAATCCTGGAACTTCAATGGATCCGACGTCGCACACGCGCGCGAGATCGTTGCGTAATAAATCCACAATCATTAAATTCTCAGCGCGATCCTTGACGTTTGCTTCGAGCGCCGCCGCCGCCGCGCAATCTTCTTCACATCCGAGTGGTTCGATGCGTTTCGCCGTGCCTTTAATAGGTTTAGCCTCGAGTATGCCGTGAGAATCATGCCGCAAGAAGCGCTCGGGAGAGCAGCAACAGATGACGAGAGGTTCGCCGTCGGCGGCATCGTCCCCGAATGACAAGAGCGCGGCGTACGGCGCGGGATTACTTTGACGTAATTCCGTGTATAAAGTTCTCGCGCGAGAACCCAAACGAGACGGACCTGGATGTTCACGACGATGAAGCATGTTCGTCAAACACACCTCGTACGTTTCGCCGTCGACGATGGCATCTTGACTGGCCTCAATATCGGCGACGTATTCGTCGCGATTTCGTCTCCAAGAAAATTTCGTTCTTTCCAGCAGCGCTGCCGCATCGAGCCCGCGCACGTCGTCAGCGTTGGAACGCTGCGACGTACCAGATGAGTGTGCATCATCATTCTGTGTCGCGCAATCTTTCATGAGAGCTTCAATCGCATTCGCCAAGCGCTCGACTTCCTCCCGGCTCTCCGAAGACGCGGAGTTCAGCTGCGACGTACCGACGACGAACACTCTGCGTGTCACGTGATCAAACGCCACGAAAGTATCAACCAAAAAGAACGCGGCATCGGGAAGCGGCGAATCGTACTTAGGTGGCAGCGAATCGCATTCGTTCCGCATCTCGTACCCCAGGTATCCCACAAAGCCGCCGGTAAAATCAAACGGAAGCGCCGCGACGTCCTCCCGAGTAAACCTGCGTTCGTTCAGTTTTTCATCGAGCCAAGGCAGCAAACCACCCTTGAGATGCTCGCTGTGCGTCGCACCGCCGGCGTCGGTCACGGTGAGTGTGCCACTCTTGGGCGCGATGTCCGCGCCGCCGCTTCGCCACGAAACTTTTGCGCTCTCGCTCGTCGGCTGCTCAATCGCCGGCGATGAATCGAGCGCAAACGTCACCCGTCTCCAAGACTCCCCCGATCTATGTCCCATGTAACTAAATCTCCCCTTGCTCTCATCCGCGCTGTCGAGCCACCACGCGTCGTCGGCGACGCTCGAGCTCGAGCTCGAGCTCGACCCAAAGCACGACCAAAAAATATCCTCCGTCGTCACCTTGGACGTCGACGCATCCATCACGCGCACGACCAACGACGCTTGCGCGTGTGCGCCATCATCACATCCATTCCCAAGCGCATGGACGACGCCAGCGCGACCGAGCGCGCGTGGAATTTGAGAAATAAACGCATCCGGAGCCGCCGGAACGCCGCCTCGCGTTCCCCACCACGCGTCGGCGCACTTTTTGAAATTCGCATACATTCGCTCGCCGAACGTCGTACACACGCTCTCGGGATGAAACTGCACGCCGAAATGTGGCACGCCACTGACGCTCTCGAGCGCCATGATGGCTCCGTCGTCCTCCGCCCACGCCGTCGCTCGATGCCTCCGCGCGTCCAACGTCGTCGTCGCCAATGAATGATACCGCGTCACCACGAGCCCATTCGCCCCGCCACTCGGCACGCCATCAAACAACACACTTTTTTCATCGTGTCTCACCCCGACCACGCGCCCGTGCATCGGTCCGCTCGCGTTTTTATCCACAGAACCGCCGCCGAACGCGCACAACGCCTGGTGCCCCAAACACACGCCAAACACCGGAACATCCCCCTCGCGCGCGCCTCGCGCGCGCAGAAAATCCGCGACGACGCCTAAATCCCCATCTCGCGCCGGCGTGCCCGGCCCGGGCCCGATCACGACGCGCGCGAACGACGCACCGACCGCATCTTCGTCGCGGCCCAAGTGCGCGCGCAGCGCCTCCCAGCACACGGCGTCGTGCCTGAGCACCACCGGCGGCGCGCCGTCCACGCGCGCGATGAGATGCGCGAGAATGTTCACGTAGGAATCGTAATTGTCGATGAGCAGGGTCACCATCGCGCGAGGCGCGCGAGGGCGCGAGTGAGGCGCGACCGGCAGATGACGCCGAGCTCCACTCCTCCACGCGCGCGACGCGCGACGGACGGCGACGCGCGTAGGCGCGACGGGTAGAACACACTTTATCTCGCGATTTACCGGTGCGGGCGCGACGCGCACGGGCGCGAACGAGACGCAAAGCGCGCGAGTCGTGCGGTGCGGAGAGTTCCGCGGATAGCGCAGCGACGCGTCTTTGGCGTGAAACGCGCGCGATGAGCGACGCGAAAGCCACGGCGGCGGCGGCGAAGGATAAATTGATATGGATTCTCATCTACTCGGCGTGTTCGAGCTCGATGCTTGTGATTAATAAGCTCGCGGTGTCGTCGAATGGGTTACCGACGGTGGTGAGCGGGGCGCAGCTCGTGGTGAGCGCCGCCGTCGTGGCGGTCATGGAGGCGTTCGGCGCGGGCGTTCTCGGGCCATTCGAGCGCAAGCGTATCGTGCCTTTCGTTGTGTATACCACCATGTTCGCTGCGGGGTTGTTTTCGAATATGAAAGCGTTGATGTTGACAAACGTAGGGGCGGTGATCGCCGCGCGGTGTTGCCTGCCGCTCATCGTGTGCGTCATCGAATGGGCATTCATGGGACGTATGTTCCCCAGCACGCGCTCGATTGCGAGTTTAATTGGAGTGGTGTTATCGGCGAGCTTTTACATCACGAACGATACGGGCGTGAGCGTCGATGGTGGCGCTGGGATGTTTTGGTTGTTGACGTGGTGGCTGTTGTTGGCGGCGCAAATGACGTACGGGAAACATTTGACGGATAACATTCAAATGACGCAATGGGAGCGAGTGTTTTACACCAACGCGTTAGCGATTCCACCTACGATTGTGCTTTATTTCGTCACCGGGGAGAACACGATGGAGATGAAGGATGGCGACGGCGCGTTTTTTTATTTAGTGCTTTCGTGCGTCGTCGGCGTGGCGATTTCGTACAGCGGGTGGAAGTGTCGCTCGGTGATCACTGCCACGACGTTTACGTTGGTTGGCGTGCTTAACAAGATGGCGACGATTACGTTTACCATCATCGTGTGGCCGAGTGATTTTTCCGTCTTGAAGACGTTGTCGTTATTGGCGTGCGTCGGGTTTGGGTTGTTGTACGTCGACGCGCCCAAGCGACCCGGTCACGCGTAGTCTATCGAGGAATGCAATATTATGTGAATGAAATGGTAGTTTGAAACACACAGTAAACTCGTATTGAGAACAGAAGACGAAGCTCTTCTATATATGTAAGGGACGTGGAAAATTGTGGAAGTCTAAGAGTCTTGTTCGTCTTCGTCTTCAGCCGCCTGCGCGCTTTCATCCATGTCGGAGGTCCACAACGTCAAGTTGTCGCGTAAGAGTTGCATGATCAACGTGCTGTCCTTGTATGACTCCTCACCGAGCGTGTCGAGTTCGCTGATCGCTTCGTCGAACGCTTTCTTGGCCATTTGGCACGCCCGTTCTGGGGCGTTTAAGATTTCGTAGTAGAAGACGGAAAAGTTGAGCGCCAACCCGAGTCGAATCGGGTGCGTCGGCGCCAACTCCGCCTCCGCCGTTTGCTCAGCGCTTTTGTACGCCAGCAAAGTTTCCTCTGCCGCTTCCTTACGCTCCGAACCACCCTTGAACTCGGCTAAATAACGCCAATAGTCCCCCTTCATCTTTTTGTAAAACACCTTTGACTCGCCCGCGGCGCAACGATCTTCGAGGTGGTTTTTGAGCAAGTCTAGGATACGCGTGCAAATCGACGTAAGCTCCGTCTCAACATTCGCTTTATACGTCGCGATGAGTTGGCACTTATCGCTATCCTTGGTATGCTTCGCTTCCTCCTTGGTTTCGATCGAGCTCACGATGCGCCACGACGCCCGTCTGGCGCCGACGACATTCTTAAAAGCCACACTGAGCAAGTTTCGCTCCTCAACGCTCAACTCTTCGTCGGTAGATTTCATGGTCACCTCGCTCATGTAATCCATCATCTCTTCATACCTATTCATCGCGCAAAACACGCGCGAGCGTCAGTCTACGATTCTTTCCCCGCGCAGAGTCATCATCATCCAAACCAATCGCGCGCACCCTAGGGTACGCGCTCCCTCTCTCTCTCGCGCGCGAACGCATGCACCACCGTCGCACGCATCCGCATCGCACCGCGAACGTCGCATCGCGCACCGAGCACGCACCGTTCGGCTTGTTCCGCAAGTTTGGCGCGGTACACCAGATCCTCGCGAGAGAAAGAGCTCAAATCCTCTTTTAACGACGACATCGCGGCCGTTCGTGCGTGCGATCACGGGTGCGTGTAACTGTGACTGTGCGGGCGATCGAGCGCGCGAGTGACGCGGCGATCGGGGCGCGCGACGGCGACTGGCGACGTCCGACGACCGACAGCGCGCAGATACGCTCCAAAGGGTCGCCCCAAATAAATGCAACAGTTGCTTACTGTACCGTTTTGTATCCCATGAGATATTTTTTATACGTAGGGCTTGCATCCACGCCACGAGTCGACATTCTACCATTTATTGGATCAATTTTCGATAATATACGAGAATCCACCTGCCACGGCTGATCGCGCGCACCACGGCGACGTCACAGTTCGACGCCGCGCATCGCCACCGCGCATCGCCGACGACCGCACCTCGAACACTCGCACAGCGTCACACCTCGGCGTCATCCGCCCATCGCCATCCGCCCAATCGCATCGCGCGTCGCACAGAGAACGAGAAGATTGATTTGAATTTGAAGATGAGCGCTGAAGCACCGCTGTCGTGCGAACTTTTATTCGCCGGTTGCACGGATTTCGCCAACGTCGGGCGCAAAGGCGCGAACGGGAACGACCCATTTTACCCAGATTTGAACGCACCGCACGCGTACGCGCCGTTAGCGGGGAAGACGTGGAAATATATCGGTGGAGGCGCGTCGGCGAGCCACTGCGGAGCGATCGACGACGCGGGCGCGCCGTACGTCTGGGGGCGAAACGAGCGCGGTCAGCTTGGATTGGGGGATTATAAAACCCGTGGATTGCCTACGGTTGTTGAGTCGTTGAAGAATGTCAAGTGCGTGGCGATTGCGTGCGGGAAGTCGCACACGGCGGTGGTGGCGGAGAATGGCGACGTGTATTGTTTCGGTTCGAATAAGCACGGGCAATGCGGCGAAGGGAAATTGAAAAAGCAAATGAAAAAGGGCGAAACTGAGGATGATAAGTTGACGCCGGTGAAGGCATTGGTGACGAATGGCGTGAGTGTGACGTGCGGGGCGGATTTTACGTGCGTGTTGACCAAGGATGGTGAAGTGTTTACGTTTGGGATGCCGCAACACGGACAGCTCGGACACGGCACGGATCACGAATACAACGCGAGCGCGAGTTCGATTAAGATTGTGTACGAGCCACAACCGCATCCGCGGAGAGTGACAGCGAATGGGTTCGGTGAGCGTAAGATTGTGAAAATGGCGGCGGGTGTGAACCACGTGGTGTGCTTTGACTCGCTCGGGAAGATTTGGACGTGGGGCAACGGCGGTTACGGACGACTTGGACACAAGGTGCAAAAGGATGAATTCGCGCCGAAAATGGTTGAAATCCAGGGTGGTGATCGCAACTTGGTGCCTGCTGATGCGGTCATCGGCGCTGGGTCGACATCGACGTTTGTTAGCGCGTTGCAGGGGCAAATGTACGCGTGGGGCAAGCTCAAAACGACGGGCGACAATCAAATGTACCCGTCGCCGTTGATGGACTTGCAAGGGTGGACGTTGCGCGACTTTGCGTGCGGGAACGTGACTTTTGCGGGTTGTGCCGAAAAATCAGCCGTGACGTGGGGCGGTGGCGCGTACGGCGAACTCGGATACGGGCCCAAGGGGAAGAAGTCGAGCGCGAATCCGGATTTGGTGCCGTCGCTCGAAGGCAAGACGACGCGTCGCGTCGCCGCCGGCAACGGCTACACGTTGTTCTTGGTCGATAAAGAAGATGCAAAAGATCTACCGACGTTCACGCCTGGTCCGGACCAAGTCCCGCCGAGCGCGACTGGGAAAACAAAGGCACCGCCGGCGAAGGGCGGCGCCGCTAAAAAGGCGAAAAAATAAACTGCGCGCACGCACGACGAATCGATTGTTAATCATTAAGGACATAATATCATTATCATCATCTTAAAAAAGAATGAATCGGTAGTTATTACACGTGCGATGATTAATTAGTAAGTAAAGCGCGCTGGCCGCGTGCGACGCCGTCTAGCTGAGACCGAGAACCTTTTCGGATTCCAAGTCGACGGAGATTTCATAGTACGCCGGTCGAGTCGGCAAACCCGGAATGGTCGGGAAAGCGCCGACAAGCGGCACCAAGAAACCAGCACCCGCGCTCAAACGCAAGTCGCCAATCGGAAGCGTGAAGCCACTCGGCGCGCCCTTCATGTTTTGGTCGTGCGAGAAAGAGTACTGCGTCTTGGCCATGCAAATCGGCAAGTTGCCGAAGCCTTGCTTGGTGTACAAGTCAATCTTTTCTTGCGCCTTTGCGGACAATTCAATACCGTCAGCCTTGTAGACGTTCTTTGCGATGGCTTCAATCTTGCTCTTGATGTCGAGGTCGGTGTCGTAGCCAAACTTGAAATCCTTGCAGTCTTGGTTAGCTTCGCACGCCTTCTTGACGGCTTCCGCGAGTGCGACGGCACCCTTACCACCGTGCGAGTGGTGAGTGCACAGCACGGCGTCTTCAGCGCCAGCGGCGATGCACGCTTCGCGAATGACGGCGTGTTCAGCTTCGGTATCCGTCGGGAACGCGTTGATGGCGATGACGACGGGAATGCCAAACGCCTTGGTGTTTTCAATGTGGCGCACCAAGTTGCACATGCCTTCGCGCACCAAATCGACGTTTTCGTTCGTGTACGCGTGGTCAAGCGGCGTGCCAGCCTTGACCGGCGGACCACCACCGTGGCACTTCAACGCGCGCACCGTGGCGACGATGACGGCGCAGTTGGGCTTCAAGCCGCTCTTGCGGCACTTCAAGTTGACAAACTTTTCCAAGCCAATATCGGCGCCGAAACCAGCTTCGGTGACGACAAAACCACCCTTGCCAACCATGGAGAGGCCGATTTGATCAGCGATGATGGAAGAGTTACCGCTCGCGATGTTCGCGAACGGACCGGCGTGCACGAGCACGGGCGTGGCTTCGAGCGTTTGCATCAACGTCGGCTTAATGGCGTCGCGCATCAACGCCATAAGCGCACCGGTGCATCCCAAGTCGTCGCACGTCACGGGTTCACCAGACTTGCTCGGACCCACGACCATCTTTCCGAGGCGGTCCTCCATATCCGCGAGCGACGTCGTCATGGCCAACACAGCCATGATTTCAGACGCCACGGTGATGTCAAATCCCGTCTTGCGCGTGCGCCCCTTTTCAGTCGCCGCTTCGCCGACGGTGATTTCACGCAAAAAGCGATCATTCATGTCCACGACGCGACGCCACGTGATGCGATCCTCATCGATATCCAAACGCACAAACTTGGAACGCTCCTCCTCCGTCAAATCATCCGGGTTGGTTTTCGTAATTCCGAGCTTCTTCAAACGCTTAAACATGATTGCAGAAAACTCGCGGGTGCCATCCTTTTTCGCCGGCATCAAACGCTTCCACAGCGCATCATCGCTTTGCGTCGCTTCGTGGAAGCAACGCGCATCGACGGCAGCCGCGAGCAAGTTGTTCGCCACGCCGATGGCGTGAATATCCCCAGTCAAGTGCAAGTTCATCTCCTCCATGGGAATCACTTGCGAATAACCACCACCAGCGGCGCCACCCTTGATCCCGAACGTCGGTCCCATCGACGGTTGACGAATGCACGCCACAGCGCGTTGGTTCGTGTGCGCTTGAAGCGCTTGAACCAAACCAATCGTCGTCGTCGATTTCCCTTCGCCCAACGGCGTCGGAGTAATCCCCGCCGTCACGACGTAATACCCCACATCCGTCGTCGACTTACGCCCCGCCAACGTCGTCGATAACTTCTCACTCACCTTTGCCTTGTACTTGCCATACAATTCATAGTCATCCTCACCCAATCCACACATCTTTTCCGCCACGAGCTTTATCGGCAACGCCTCCGCCGCGCTCGCCACGTCAATGTCGCTCGGCGTCGGGCTCACCACGTTCGTAAGCTTATGCGCCCCGAAATCATACGCCACCGTGGCGCCATCGACGCCAACCGCATCCGTCGTCATCGTCACCGCGTCGTCCGCCGCTCCAATCGCACGCACGCGCGTCGTCGACGCAGATAATCGTCGCACCACCGATGACGATGCCGCCGCCGCACCGCCCCCGCGCGCGCTCAAAAACGTCCGCACCACGCACGTCGACGCGCGACCAGACATATAACCCGTACACACCGAAAAAAACGCGCACGTAGAACGCTCGCGAGCGAACGTCGGCGTTCGATCGAGCGTCGCGCGCGCGCGAGTGACGCCCACATGCGCACGACGTTATCCATCTTGTTTTTTTAAAGGGGCCTGCCTCTCCATGGGCTCTCGGGTGTCGCGCCGCCACCGCGCGCGCGACGCGCGAATTCGCGCGGTCGCGCGCGAGGTCGGTGGGCAAAAATGCGTTGGATTTTTCGCGCGCGCGCGCGGACGCGTTCGCGCGCCGACGCGCGCGCACGGAGGCGGAGCTCCGTGGCGTGGGCTGGTCGCGCCATGGATGACACATGCGTTCGGGCGCACGCGTCTCGTCGCGCGCACGCGATCGCGCACGCGATCGCGATCGCGATCGCGGCGATCGATCGCGGAGGTTTTTTTTTGTATGCGTGCGCACGCGTCGTTCGTGGCGCGAGAGAGAAGGCGTCGATGGATGGATGACTTTTGACTTCGATTGGCATCATTGCGCGACGCCAAGAGTCATGGCGGCGCCGTCGACGCCATCGCGCGTGGCCGCCGCCGTGGCGCGGTGGACGTCCTCGGCGCGTTCGGCCGCGCCGTTTTTCGCGCGCGCCGTGCTCGTGCTCGATGAGGACGCGGCGCGAGCGATGGAGACGTCCATCGGCGCGCGCGCGCTCGGGGAGACGTGCGAGATTGTCGCGGCGTGCGCGGTGCGCGACGTGGTGCGCGACGACGGCGAAGGCGCGGATGTGTATGGGTTCGATGGCGCGCGCGTGTGCGACGACGCGCCGGTGGTGATGTGTTTCGGGCGCGCGCTGGCGCGGTGCGCGGAGGATGTGGAGCGCGTGACGCGCGCGCGCGCTCGAGCGTCTCGCGTGGTCGTATTCGTCGGGTGCGACGGTGGAGACGCCGAGGCGCACGCGCGGGCGGTGGCGGCGTTGACGGCGACGTGTACGCGCGCGCTCGCGGGCGGTGGCGAGGCGGTTGTGGATGGTGTAGAGGGTGAGCTCGGCGCGAAGGCGGTTACGAGCGTCGACGTCGACGTCAAAGACGTCGAAGATGGGGCGTCTGACGTCGCGAGCGAGGAGTGGGGGAGCTGGGGCGATGATGATGTTGACGACGGCGTTGAGGGCGATGATCGCGACGCGCGTTCGGCGGCGTTTGCGTCGGCGTCGTCGTTGGAGCATGTGTCGAGCGGCGAACGGGCGTCGGCATCCTTCTCCATTAAATTTTTCCCGCCGCTCATGTATCGCGCGCTCGGCAGCGATTCGTTTGTGATTTCGAGCGCGCGGATGGATGAGGCGCGCGAACGTGATGCGCTCGAACGCGCAGGTGCGGCGCGAGGCGACGACGCGTCGTCGGCGTCATCGTCATCGCACGTCAATCGCGCGCTCGCGCACCATTTGGCTGAAATTTTCGCGCATTGGGCGTTGACGCCGGATTTCTTCGCGTTGGGCCCGAACGCCGACGCCATCGCGCGCATCGCCGCGCTCGCCAAGCCCGAGGCCGTGGGCGTCGACGCCGAGATAGCCCCCGAGAGCGCGGCGGTGATTCTTATTGATAGAGAAATGGATTTAATGACGCCGAGCGTCGACGTCGGCGACGCATGGCTCGAACGCGTCGTCTCGAATTCAAATTCACCCGGCGTCGTTTTGAGCCCTTTGCTCGACGATCCGCGCACGGTGGCCATGGATGACGTGTTATGTCGTAAAAATACTCGCGATGGCGCGATGTACATCATCAAGGCGATGCGCGACATTGCCGCGAGCGAAGACGCGCGCCCGGATGCCAAAGCGACGCCGACGACGCGGATGACTGACGTCGCGGATGAATTGCGCGCGCTCATTCACGCCCTCGACGCCGACCCGAGCGTGGCGCTGCGCCACCGCGCGGTGCTTCAGCGCGCTAAACTCACGCTGGCGAGCTTGACGAACGCCAACGAGTTGAAATCGACGAGGCAAATCATCGCGTTGCAGCGGCTGACCGCCGCCGCCGCCGAAGGAGGCGCCGAGCGCGTCCGCGACGTCGCGACGCAAATTTTAAAGATGATGTACGCCTCAGGCGGCACCGCGGTGGGGCATCCGCTAGAAGCATTTGCGCTCGTGCTCGCCGCGCACGTGCTCGCGGTGGAGGCGAATGCGTGCGCGCGCGGGGGCGTCATTGAGCCGCGCGCGACGGGCGCCGTCGTCGCAGAGGCGTTTGACGCGGCTTCGAGCGCGACCATTCGAGACGCATTCATCAGCGTTCTCATCGCGAGCAGCGCCGAAGACGTGGACGCGCAGGTACCACAGCTCATGACGATCGCACCGGGCGTGCGTGAGGCGTTGGAAACGCTTCGAGCGGTGCGGGGATGGGCGAGAGAGCCCGCGACGCCGCCTCGAGCGTCGAGCGACGGCTGGGACGACGACGACGGATGGGGCGACGACGACGATGACAAAGACGACGATGGATGGGGCGATGTGCCGTCGCCGGACACGAACCAGAAAAGTATCAAAGGTGACGACGGCGAGGAGGATGAAAACGTCGCCGAGGCGACGCGGATCATTCGCGACGCCGTCGACGTCGCGTTCGCCCGGCTCGCCGGCGCCAGCGCCGCCCGCGGCGCGCTCAAAACCACCGAATCTCGGTCTTTATACGCCAACGGTATGCCCGTGCCAAACATAGTCGACGTCATCGCTCGAGTCAAGACCAACCTCGACGACCAGGGCGTGGCGGCGAATTTCTCCCGCGTCGCCGGCTCGCTCGGCGGATTGCTCAAAAACGCCGCCGGCGCGAGCGCGTCCATCGTCTCCGGCGCCATGGGCCGTCTCGGCTCGCTCATCACCAAAGTCGCCAGCGCACCAAAACCTAGTGACCACGACATCGTGGTTGTATTCATCGTAGGCGCGATGACGCGTGGGGAATTCGCCGTCGCGCGCGCCGAAGCCGCGCCCGGCGTCGAACGCGCGCTCGGCGCTCGCGCGCGCGCATTCATCATCGGCGCCTCCGACCTCGCCGCGCCCCACGCGTGCGCCGTAGACGCGTTGTAAAACATCATAGTTCACCCACCACGCGCGCGCGCGCCACACCGACCGCGCTAAGGGACACAACAAGAATTCCACCAATCCCGACTCAAGAGCACAGAAAGGTTCAAAAACCAGAAGCCCCAACCGCGCTGTCGCGCAGCGGCACACGTCGTCGCGTCGCGCACCACCGCACGACGCCCGAAACGCACACACGCGCACGTTTGCGCGCGCTCGAACGTTCGCCATCGAGCGCAACGCGCGGTCGTCGACGTAGATTGCGCGAAAGATCACTTTTTCGCCATGGATTTGGCGGCGATATTGAACCCAAACTCGATCGACGCCTTCACGCACCTGCTCTCTGGTTTGTCGAGCGCGGATAACGAGCAACGGGAGCAATGCGAACGTGCGTTTGAGAGCGCGAAAGCCGATGGCAATGCGCTGGCGATGCAGCTCGTGCGAGTGCTGAGATTCAGTGGCGGGGAGACGCGGGCGCGCGAGACGGCGGCGGTGCTCGCTCGGCGCGTATTTACCGCCGATAATGGCGCTTTATTTGCCGCTTTAGCGCAAAATACGCAAGATGTTGTCAAGAGTGAGTTGTTGAATGCGCTAAAAGAGGAGAGTGAGGTGAAGATTACGCGAAAGGTGTGTGATTTGATTTGCGAAGTCGCCGCGGGGTTGATGGAGCGAGACGAACGCTGGAACGAATTATTGCCGTTTATGTTTGGTGCCGTGAGCGAAGGTGGCGATAGGTTGAAGGAGAGCGCGTTGAATATTTTCGCACAGCTCAGCGGGTACATTGGTGAGAGTTTGGTGCCGCAAATTGCAACGTTGCATGGGATTTTGAATGCGTGCTTGTCTTCGGCGGATATGCCGGTGCGGGTCGCCGCCTTGCGCGCGTGCTGCGCGTTCGTGGAAGCGTTGGAGAACCCGTCAGATTGCATGAAATTTCAAGATTTGTTACCAGCGATGTTGCAAACGCTCGTCGCGGCGTTACAAGGGCAAGATGAGAACACCGCGCAAGAGGCGCTCGGGTTGTTCATCGAGCTCGCCGAGACGGATCCGCGATTTGTGCGCAACCATTTGACGCAAATGGTCGAGACCATGCTTTCTATCGCCGAACACGCGGACTTGGAGGATGGCACGCGTACGTTGGCGACGGAGTTCTTGGTCACGCTCACTGAGGCGCGCGACCGCGCGCCGGGAATGATGCGCAAGGTGCCAAATTTTGTGCAGCGTCTGTACAATTGCCTGGTGACGTTTTTGTTGGACATTGAAGACGACGAAGACTGGCACACGGCTGAGAACGAAGAAGACGGAGGTTTAGGTCAAGGCGACTTATACGAGGTTGGCCAGGAGTGCTTGGACCGCATCGCTATCGCGCTCGGTCCAAATACCGTGCTGCCCGCGTGCGCGCAAACCATGCCGGCGCTCATCGGCGACGCTGATTGGAAAAAACGACACGCGGCGCTCATCGCGCTCTCACAAATCGCCGAAGGTTGCGTCAAGGGCATGAAGAAGGATGTCGTTGGTGCGGTGCAGCCGTGCTTACACGCACTCGCGACGGATCCGCACCCGCGCGTGCGATGGGCGGCGATTAATGGCTTGGGGCAAATGTGCACAGATCTCGGTCCTCGATTGCAAGAAAAGGCGCACGCCACCGTGCTTCCAGCGCTTCTCAGCGCCATGGATGACGCTAAGAATCCTCGATGCCAAGCGCACGCTGCGGCGGCGACTGTGAACTTTAGCGAAGATTGCCCGCCAGAGTGCATGCAGCCGTATTTGGACTCGCTCATGACTAAGCTTTTGACGTTGTTGCAAGCGGGGAATAAATCTGTGCAAGAAGCCGCGCTCACGGCGCTCGCGTCCACCGCAGATAACGCGCAAGAATCCTTTGTCAAGTACTACGACGTCGTGCTCCCGTACTTGAAAAACATCCTGATCAACGCCAATGGTTCGGAATACCGCATGTTGCGCGCCAAGGCGGTGGAGTGCATTTCCCTCGTCGGTATGGCGGTTGGGCGCACGCGCTTTTCTCAAGACGCGCGCGAAGTCATGAACTTGTTGATGCAGCTTCAATCGGGTGGATTCGAAGACGATGATCAGACGGTGCAATACATGCTTCAAGCTTGGACCCGTCTGTGCAAGTGCTTGGGTGATGAATTCATTCCGTATCTCGATTTTGTCATGGGTCCGTTGTTGAAATCTGCAAACTTGAAACCCGACGTCATCGTCAAGAAACGCGGCGAAGAAGAAGAAGAAGACGAAGAAGAAGACGATAACGACGATTACGAGCACATCGATCACGGCGACAACCGCGTATCCATTCGCACCGCCGTGCTCGAAGAAAAGGCTACGGCGTGCAACATGTTGTGTTGCTATGTCGACGAGTTGAAGGATGGCATTTTGCCGTTTTTGCAACCCATTCTCGAAACGATGATTCCCTCGCTCGAGTTTTACCTTCACGAAGAAGTCCGAACCGCCGCCGTGGCGTCAATGCCGGACATCTTGCGCGCCGGTAAGATTGCCATGCAGAAGGGGGCGAAAGACCAGGCGTGGTTCGCGCAATTGGTCAACCACATCATTCCACCTCTAATCAAGGCGATGGCCGCGGAACCAGAGGTTGAAATTCAGGTGCGTGTTTATTTTCGCTCGCGCTCGCGCCCGTATTTTTGAAGCAGGTGATGAGACTTATGGATTCCCCTTCAATACGCTTTACGGCACTGCTGATAAATCCGATAACAGTCCCTGATGCTTTTCTTTGTTTTTGTTTTCTTTGTCTCGACGACGTTTCAACACCCGGGCGCTGGCTAACCGCGTGTCTTTTATTTTCATACTTTACAGGCGCGTATGCTCGAATCCCTCGCGGAATGTGCCGCCGAATCCGGTGAACTCGTGCGCGATCACTTAACTGCGATGTTGGAAACGTTCAAGGTTTTACTCACCGAGTCTCTTGAGCGCCGTGCCGAGCGTAACAAGCGCGCGGGTACGGATGACTTTGACGAGGAAGAAATGCAAGCGTTGGAGGAGGAGCAAACGGCGGAGGATGAAGTGTTTGATCAATTCGCCGAATGCGTTGGGTCGCTGTTAAAGGCGTTCCACAGCGCCATTCTCCCAGCGCTCGAGCCATTGTTAGGGTTCATCGTGCCGCTTTTGGATAAGAAGAGAAGCCCGGCTGAGAGGCGAATCGCGATTTGCGTGTTTGATGACATCTTTGAACACGCCAGCGACGGAGGCGCGGCGATCAAGTATCTCGAAGGTTTTGTCACGCCGTGCATCGAGGGGTGTACCGATGCCGACGCTGACGTTCGACAAGCGTCTGTGTACGGCGTAGGCGTCATGGCTGAGCACTGCGGGATGAACTTTAGCAATTACGTGCAGCACGCGCTTCAAGCGCTCGCGAGCGTGATTCAAGCCCCGGGCTCGAGAGATGACGAAAACATTTACGCGTTCGAAAACGCCGTGTGCGCGCTCGGTAAAATGTGCGAATTCCAAAGCTCGTCATTGGACGCGAATGTGATCTTGCCTTCGTGGTTGGCCAATTTGCCGTTGACGGAGGATAAGGTTGAAGCGAGAAACGTGCACGCGCAACTCATGCGCTTGCTCGAAACCAACGCTACGGCGTTGTTGGGTGCATCGCAAGAGCACCTTCCTCGAGTTGTCAGCGTGTTGGCCGACGTGTTGCCCACGTCTGGTCTCAGTGCTAAGCTGCGGTTGGTCGAGCCCGAAGTTGCGGCGCGCATGAAGAACTTTCTTCTTCAAATCCAGTCGAGCTTGCCGCAGGAAAAGCTCGCCGCGGCGTGGAGCGTGTTGAGCGCCGAAAAGCAAGCGGCATTACAAAATGCTTTGGCATCTTAAAAAGACAACGACGTGTCTTTTAGTTGGAAAATAGAATTTGTGATTAATACTTTAATCGCGATACGATTACACGGCTATTCAGTCGCGCCGTGCGCTCCGAGCGGAACCGGGGGCGCGTGACTCTACGCCTCCCACTCGGGACGCATCTTCTGCTCCCAATCATACCGCCCATCATACATGGCTGGATCCCACCCTGGCAACTCAGACACCGATTTTGCAAGGTCTGAATCGTATTCTCTCGCCTTGAGCAATTTCGGCTCAAACACCGCCCTCGACGCCCCGCACGAGCCCAACACCGCGTTGCCCATGCGTTCGACGTCAAACGCGAGCAACTCATTAAAGAACCCCAGACGAATCTTCAGCGACTTGAACTTCACCCCAGTGCGCATGCATATCGCCTTTCGTACTTCAGACTTGGTGTCAGTTTCGGAAATATCAACGTCAATGTACCACACGTGGAACATTCCAGACTTGACGCGTCGCGCGCCGGGCACTTCAAAGAAACACTGCACGCGCGTCGGCGCCATGTCAACCCTGTGCTTACGCCACGTTCGAACGAGGATAGGCGCGAGTACGAGACGCGGTAAAGAAAATGTATGCGCGGTTTACGCGTCGTCACTGTGCGGCGTCGCGCAATCCCGGCGCGCGAGCGGTGACGGCGTCGTTACCGCGAGAAAAACGCCAAAAACGCTCGTTGAATGCTAAACCCTATACCCTGGAAAGTAGGGCTTTCAGAGCCCCGACCTGGCCCGGCCACGGCGTCACAATCGCGCGCCGCGCGCCGCGCGGGATGAACATCTTCACCGCCCCGCGCGCGCGAATCGCACCCAGTGCATCGCCAAACGTACCCGGGTTCGTATGCGTCGACGCCGACGTCTCTCGGCGACGAAATCGTCGCGAACACGACGAGATCGATGCCGATGCGAGCAGCTCGAGTGACAACGATGCCGACGATTCCGAGCCCGAAAGCGACGACGACGAGAGCGACGGCGAAGATGCCGACGCAGACGCACACGCGGGGTCCTTGCGCGCGGTGACAGGCGCTGGGGATGGGAAACAAGTGGTCGTGACGGGCGCGGATGGCGTCGCGTACGGCGTCTGGCGCTGCGCGTTGTACTCTGAACGCGAGGACGCGAGCGCGATCGACGCGGGTTCCGCGCTGCGTGCGCTCGTCGACGCGCGTGAGCGTCCTTGGGTGATCGTGCTGGCGCGCGGTGGCGCATTCGCGGCGAGCGTGTTTGATGTACGGAAGCTTGAGGGGGGAGGGGACGCGCCCAAGGCGGCGGCGGTGGAGCACGCGACGGCGTCTCGGTACGTCGTGCGCGCGAAAGCTGGCGGTCGACAGGTGTCTAAAGATGCAGGAGGGAAGAATATTAAGAGTGCTGGGAGTTCGATGCGAAGGCAGAATGAGGCGGCGTTGGAGGCGGATATGCGCTCGACGTTTGAGAGTTGGAAGGATATCATAGCGGTGCGTCACTCTTCTTATTTTCATGCGTACGTCGCGTTTGTTCCGGATGATGACGATATGTACCTAGAGAACGATCGGCGCGCGAGCGTCGATTGAGTGGCTGTGATTTCACGCGCGCGCGAGCGGCGCGTCGACGCGAGCGAATTTGGCGTTCACACGGCGCGCGAGCGTTGTACGGGCGTCGAACGAGCTATACAACGCGTCTGATGCCCGCACGCTCGATTTTGTGATTTCGCGCAAGGTCCTCTATGAGAGTTAAGATATGAGAGCTGACGGAACGACGTAGCGATGCGTTTGAGCGTTTCGTGTTGAACGTTTGAGACTAACCCCGGGCACTGTTTTTCTCCCGAGCAGCGCGCGAGTCGCATCTTCATTAGCGTGAGTAAAGTCGACGCACGGACGTTATTCGATAGCAAAAATCCGATGCTCGATCGTAAGGATCCGCGCATTAGGCGCATTCCATTCATGACGCAAAAGCCAACGTTTAACGAAACCCGACGCGTCGTCGGGCGTTTAGCTGCGGTGAATACAAACGTGGTCGCCGAACCAACCGTTGAAGAGTTGACCGAGCTCGCAGAGACAAAGTTTATCGTCGCTGCTAAGCCAAAGCCTGCGCCGGAACCCGTTGTGGAAGCGCCGGTCGAGCCTGAATTACCGGAGCCCGAATTACACGCCGCCGCCCGCGCGGGCGACGCCGAACGCGTCTTCGCTCTTTTAATGGATGCCGCCGCCGACCCCACCGAGGTCTATCACGGTAAAACTCCGTATATGGTGAGCAAGACTCGCGAAACGCGCGATGCGTTCCGTCGCGCGATGGCGCACATACCAGACGCGTGGGATTGGAGCGGCGCCGCCGCTGTGCCGAGCGCGTTGACGGAGGATTTACAAGCCAAGCACGCAGCCAAGGAAGCTGAGTACGAAGCCGCGCGCAAGGCGAAAGAAAAGGAACGCAAAAAGGCTCAGAAAGAACGCAAAAAGAAAGAGTCGAGCGCGGCGGCGTTGTTGGCAAAGACGGCGCCGCCGACGACTGACGAGCCGGGCGCGAAGAAGTCGGCGGCGTTGATGGACAAAGTGGATAAAGCCGCGAACGACAGACGCGAACAAATGGTACGTCACGACTCGTCTCGAATTGTTATTTCTTCACGTGCATTTCGCGTCGTCATCGCCGTCCTCGTCGTCGTGTACTAACTCTTACTAACTTAAGGCGCTCGCAGCAGAAAGACGCATGCAAGCGCTCGAGGCGGCTAAAAAAGCAAACCTCGGCGCGCTCGGCGGCGTCGGCCACTTTCGTGACTCGACTACGTTTGGCGGCGGTTCGTACGGCGGCGACGGCGCTTCGCTTTGATGTCATTTCAAAACTCGCATTCGCCGCCGCGGCACTCGTCGTCATCACGCAAAGCACCGCGCGGGCAAAGGCAAACGTAAACATCCGCGCCGTAGGTGAACGCAAACGCAAGGATACAATGATGATTAAATAATTCTTTAGTGTACCAAATGTACCGTAGTAGTAGAACAGCAATAGCATATTAGTTGACCTCAACCTTGGGCGCATTTTCAATCGCCTTCAAGCACTCAATCACGGGCGCGCCCTCTTGCATCTTCTCCGTCAACGCGTCCCACGCCCCGCGATGCGTCTTTAAAATGCTCGCCGCGTACCACACCGCCCATCGCGTCGTCTGCTGTTGCTGCGCGTCGCTCAACTTGGGATTCACCCGGTTCAATATGCGCTGAAGGTCATACAAATCCGCAGTTTGACCCATGACCTCGTCAAACTCAACCGCCTCGGCGGCGACGCCCGACATGCTAATCACCGCGAGCGGTAAAACCTCCTCCTGGGACAATTTCTCGCCTTGGAAAATTTTCCGCTCGAGCTTCGCTTCCAAAAAATTCACGTGCGAGGAATCAATGCCTAAATCGTACGACCCCACGGGAACGCCCATGACGTACCCAACCAAAAAATGCCCCGCCTCGTGACGCGCGATGCGTCGGCGATACTCGGGATTAATCCGCGAGAACCGGTCCACGGCAACCTTGAGCAACCCGGGCGCGGTGCTCCCGACGGCGAGCACCGCGAGCGAAATCCCACCAATCAAATACGCGCCAAACGCGCCCCAGTCCCCGGGTAACGTCGCACCGACGACGACAGCCAACGCACTCGTGGACATGGTCACGGCGAGCATGAATTTCGCGTCGTTGGTGTCGCTCGGACGCCCGATGGATTCGGCGTTGCGCACGCCAACCTGCGAAAACTCGCGCGGGAACACGTTCTTGCGTTCGAGCTTTGCGCCGACCGAGTCCCACACCGCGACGGCGGACGTGGCTTTCATCGCGTTCAGGGCGTCGCGCACGACGACGGTGGCGCGTTCGAGTTCCTCGGGTCGTTCGGAGGGTGGGAGCTGTTTGACTTTGGCCAAGGCGACGTCGATGGCGCCGTAGGCATCGGACGCGGCGGCGCGGATGGGCGCGGCGACGCGCGCGCGGGTGGGCGCGCGCGGGGCGTGACGGCGCGCGGCGCGCGGGGCGAGATACGCGGGGGATGTCGCGGTGCGCATCGCAAAGGCTGGGCGTCTGAGAGTGAGGACGCGGATAGCGCGTCGACGTCGTGAATTAAATTAAATGATTATCACATCGCGACGCGTATGGCGTGCGACGAGAACGACGGAGGACGACGATGCGATGTGTAATAATTACGCAATGTCACACTCGTTGGCCAAGATTTGATCGAGCGTTTGCTTTTGTCGGATGAGCGCGAAGGAGCCGTCTTCGAGCTTCATGACTTCGGGCGCTTCGGGGAAGGAGTTGTAGTTTTTCGAGCTCATACCGGCGCAGTACGCGCCGGAACCTTCGATGACGATCAGGTCGCCGATATTAACTTCGCCCATGGTGCGCTCGCTGATGGTTTCCGGCTCGTCCGGGGCGGGAGTGAGTAAATCGCCCGACTCGCAGCAGTGACCGACGACGACGTAATCCGCGGTGGTGGTCGGTAAAGTGCCCGCAGCGCTCACGGACACGAGCGGGTGTTGCGAGCCATAGAGCGAAGGGCGCAAGACCTCGGTCATGCCCATGTCGAGTTTCAAGAACGTGTGACCTTCGGAGGTACCGGTGACAACCTTGTCTTGCACCGACGTCACGACGGCGCACGAGTTGGCCAACAAAAAGGTACCCGGCTCAATTTCAAGTTTCAATTGACGACCTGTGTCCTTGGCGAACGCCTCGAACGCTTCCTTCACCGGCACGCCGACGACTTGCAAATCCGTGGATTTTTCATATGACATGCGTCCAACCTTGTAGCCACCGCCCAAGTTTAACGTCGTCACGCCCGGGAATTCCCGGCACAAATCGAGCGACATCCCACTCACCTTTTGCCACACCGCGGGATCACTTCCACTGCCAATGTGCGTGTGAATGCGCACCACCTTGAGTTTGTACTTCTCTACGATCTCCTTCACCTTGGGCAACGATTCGTACCAAATCCCGAAACTCGAGCTCGGGCCGCCGACATTCGTCTTCCCCGTGCCCCCGCTTCCTAAACCAGGGTTGAATCGCACGCCAACCTCGCCCCCAGGGAAAGCCTCACCGAATCTCTCCAACTGACTCAACGAGCACGCATTAATTTTCACCCCTTGCTTGACTAAATCCGGGAAAAACGTCGGGAGCTCTTGCGAAGACAACGATATGTCCTCCGCCGCGAACCCCGCGCGCATCGCCCGTTCGCACTCATACCCAGAACTCGCGTCGATGTTCAACCCGCGAGCTTTGAAAATCTTCAAAATAGCCTTATTCGGCGATGCTTTCATGGCGTAGCGCACGGTTAAGCCGAATGCGTTAGGGAACGCCTTGGCCGCGTCGGCTTGCGCGACCAACGTCGCGCGATCGTACACGTACGTCGGCGTGCCAAACGTCGCCTTCACCTTGGCCGCGTCGGCAGGGGTCAAGAAACGCAACGTTTCAATTCTACCATCCACCGCGGTCGCGCGCACGACCGCGCGCGCGAGAGAGCGCTGGTGATGACGACGGCCTCGACCATGCCCCAACATCGTCACTCGCGACGTTCTCGACGCCACGTGCGACGATTGCGTCATCGCGCGCGCGTCAGAACGCGTCGACGACAGTACAGATGCGCGTGCGAGCATGTTTGACCCGGTGGAACGCGCGTGAGCGTCGCGCGCGTCGGTGTATGTGGGCTGGAGCTGCGCGGGTAAACCTCACATTGGCGCGCATCGGAGCCGCCACCGACGCGATGGCGCTCGCGAGCGCGCTGGATGCGCGCGCGAATGTGCGCTCGCGCGGTGCGTGCGCGCGGCGTGGGGCGCGCGGCGCGCAGAGGCGCGCGAGCGCGCCGCGCGAGCGCGATGATTGTAACGTCGCGGGTGAAGGCTTCACCTTGGATTCGCGAGACAATCACGCGCCGAGTCGGGCGGACGCGCGCGTAACGTCGCGGCGATCGGCGCTCGTGACGTCCACGGCGTCGTTCGTGTGGTCAACCGCGCGCGCGGCGTCGGCGGTGACGGATATTGCGTATGAAGGCGGGCGAGCGTCGGCGTACGCGTTTGACGTGCCGCTCGACGTGTTGGCGTTACGACAGTCGATTAATAGCGCCGCCGCCCGCGAGTTCTCATCGACGCAAGGGAAGAGAGTGAAATTGAACGTGAAGACTGCGCCGTCGGTGGCGGATGTGTACAGTGCGATGGCGTCTGGAGGGAAGAAGATTAAAAACGTAGACGTGTGTACGCTCGGCGACGAGTGGCTGGCTCCGGCGATTTCGAATGGGCTTATATTACCGCTCGGATCGTGCGAACGCTCGGCGTGGTATAATGGATTGTCTCCGATATGGCAAGCGCTCGTGAGGAGAGATCCGAGAAGTGGTGCGGTGAGCGCGAGCGGCGAGGTGTACGGCGCGCCGTATCGGTTTGGGTGTTCGATGTTGGCGTATAGAAAGGATAAACTCCCGAAAGGCGTAGCTCTGCCGCGCGATTGGAGCGATTTATTCGACCCGCGACTGAAAGGGTTGATTGGTATGCCGAACGCGCCGAGGCTAGTGCTGAGCGCGGCGCTGAAGGCGGAAGGAATGTCCATGAACGCCACAGACGTGGGCGGCGTCGACGGACGAGTGAGTCAACGCGTGAGCACCTTGCGGTCGAACGTGAAAATTTTCGATGACTTGCAATATTTACAGGCACTTGCGTGCGGCGATTGTGCGGTTGTCGTCGGGCCGTCGGAGGATGTATTTTCCGTGGCGAGGCGGTCCAATTTAATAGGACTCGTCGTTCCGGAATCGGGCACGTCGCTTTGGAGCGACATATGGGTCGTTCCGAGTGCAACGTTGAGCAAGAAGAGTGGACTTCCGTCGCCTGCGATCGAGCAGTGGATTGAGTACACTTTGCAACCCGCACGGGTGAACATGCGCGTCGGGTTGAAAGGAGGCATTTCACCGTTGATGTACGACGGCTCGGGTATCGAAGCTGGATATGCGCGTTACCCATCCGTGGCGCGCCCAGTGCTTGGCGGTGAAGGAGATATGCTCAAAGGGTGGATTCCGCCCGATTCAGTGTGGCGGATGAGTGAGTTCCAACTGCCACTGAACGATCGAGTGCGCTCGCAATACGTAGCCATGTCGAAAGCGCATCGAGGGAAAAGATAGTAGCTGTATTTACTGTACGTCGTAGCCATTTAACAAGGAGTTGAATATAGTGTAGTCTTAATGAGCGTGAGTTTGGAGTGTGTTCTCAGGTTTCGATGGGTATGTGAACAGATTTAGAAGTCGCGGTGAGTACGCGTGAGGATAGTTGCTCTTCCTGCCGAAGCAGTGCGCGAAAGTGCTCGACACGCGCGCGAAGACGAGCGACATCATCGGCACGCTCGGCGAGAATGGCATCGAGCTCATCTACGTACACATCCACGGCAGAGCCAGGTTTGTCAACGCGCGCTAAGAATTCCATCTCAGTCTTGACAACGTCCATCGAGCGTTCAATATGCGCTCGATGCTCGGCAATGATTGCGTCTTCTTCACTGAGTATGACGTCTATGAGCGCATCGTGCGCCCGTTCGGCTTCTTCTGGTGTCATGCTTGACGCATTTTTCTCCTCCGAGATGAGCGGTGATGACGTCGACGATATTGGTACATTTGAGCGCCGTGCGCCGGGTGACGATTTCCGGCTGCCCGCGCTAAATGTCTTAGTCGTCGATTCTGAATCCAAATGCGCCGACGGAATCAATGACGACACTGTTGACATCCTCAAAGAGTATGATTTCCGTGGTGTCGCAAGTGCAGACGTTCGTGGTACGAACGCCATCGTCCGCGGATCCCGAGCGCCGTTCGCTAAATGCGTCGAAATTCTCGCCGACAATGACGGGGCATCGACGACATTAATCGATTCTCCCGAGCCGCCACCCGCGCGCGAAAGCTCCTTCACTCTATCTGCATATCTTAACGTATTCAGCGTGTGCTCACATGAGCCTGCGGCGGGGGAAATATTCGCAATCATCACTGTCCGCGAGTCACCGAGAAACGAGTCCCGAAGCACTTCCGTGAGCTTGGATCCGCGAAACGGTACATGCGACTGCCCCGAATCCAACGCTCGAATGCACTCTTTCAACGCGAGCAGAGATTTATTAATTTCAGCACCTTCAATACGCGTTTGCCGGTCGTTATCAGTCGTATCCGCACCGCGCTCGCTACCCGCTAAATCGATGAATGAAAGCTTACCAAAAGTCTCCGATGTTGGCTCGCTGGCGTTGAATCCACCCTCGTGTCGCGCGTCGAGCGCTGGTTTCTTCAACACGAGCTGTAAAATTGCATGCGAACGCGATGATTCAGCGTTTGCCCCTGTGCTTCCCACGCATCGTGCCTTTGTGCTGTGCTCCACGAGCCGGTCAAAGGTTTCCGGGGCGTCGACTTTATATTCTCGCAAGCCGACGACGCACATTTGTGCCTTTGAATCCTCCAGCACGCGGAGCTTCCGACGCGCGTTGAGCAAATCAAAAACGCGTCCACCATATATTTCAAACGCACTGACCCATAGCTCGAGCGATGCGAGATCGTGGTTGGGGTCTGCGGCCTCATGAATGACGCGCAAGATGTCCCGAGCCGCTCTGCCAGGGAGCGGCTGCATGGTATACGTCTTCCCGCTTCCCGTTTGCCCGTACGCGAAGCACGTTGCGTACGCGCGAGAAAGCACAAATTTAACCAATGGTCTGACTTCGCTTTCGTACACATCGTCGTTCGATGCGCATTCGTCATAGACGTGATCAAACGCGAACGCGTGCCGCTCGACGTAGCGAGACAAGTCAACTTTGACTTTCGGCTCCCACACGATGAGTTCGGATGGATTATCCGTCGTACAAATATCTCGCTCTTGACGGGATGATTCTTTTGCATTCAACGGCCGTTTACGCACGGACACGCGGATTTTTGATGCGCGAGGTGCGTACGTCGGTGGAGAAACGATCGCGCATTGACCGTTTGGCGACGCGTCGGCTACTACGTCGGCTCGAGGCGACGATTCCATCTCTACGACTTTTGCCGACGCACTCCCATTCTCGCACACGTCTGCTTGAGCAACAGTAGAATGTACATCATCATCTGCATCGTTAGCTTGACCGTCGTCGTCGTTATCGTCGTCTTCGACGTCGACAGCGTCGTCATCGATAGTCTCGTCGGCGTTCTGACTCACTCGAGCGTCTCTCGACATTTCCCGAACCATCTTCATCATCTTCGCCTTCTCCGCCACATCCCGTATCCCGAGCGCGCTCAACCGCTCGTTCGTCAATTCCATCACCGCGCACGCGTCCAGTCCCTTTAAATTATCGCGATACCGCGTCAAGCCGTGCGCGCGTAGATATCTATCCAGCGACGGCGCGTACGAGTCAGTCCAAAGCGCGCGCGCGACACATCGCAGTCCCACGGCGCGCGCTCTTCGCCCGTCTCTCCCTCCGCGCGAACGCGAACCACGCACGCACGCGTACGCATCGCGTCGTCGTCGTCGCCACCGCCACCGCCGCCGTCGTCGCGCGACGCACCGTCGAGTATCATCCGGCGCCATGGTGTTTCGTCTCGTCGCCAGCCGACGACGGGCTACGCCGCACCGCGCGCGTCTGACGCGCCGCGATCGATGGATGTGAGCCCGTCGCGCCGCGCACGCGCGCGCGCGGGGTCGTTCGCGCGAGAAATCACCCCGAGCTCGGGCGCGAAAGTGGCGACTGGCGATGGCGTTGACCGGCGCCGACGACCTGAATCGTCATTCGCCGCCTCGCGACCGCGCGCCGTGAGGCCGACGACGCGCGAGCGCGACGCGGCGATGACGAACGATGCGATCGATGGCGACGCGACGCGCGAGCGCGACGCGGTGGCGCTGCTGGCGAGCAGTCGCGCGGCGGATGATGTGGCGAGATCGATCGATGCGATGACGGATGAAATCACGCGCCTGCGTCGCGGTGACGCGGGCGCGGGCGCGGGTGAGGGCACGGGTGAGGGCGGGGATGGTGATGATCTCGATGAGCTCGGGCGATCTCGCCTGCGCGTGGCGCTGACGAACGCTGAGAGGGTTGCGCCGATGGCGCTGTTGTTTATCGCGGTGTTCATCTACGAGTACTTTTTCATGTTGTTTTGCGTGGCGTGGCTCTCGTACACGAGCGTTTCCGGGAATATTCGAATCGTTGAAAATGCGAGCGCGAAGGAGCGCGCGAAGATGCCCGAGATGACGGCGATGGGGGTGATTTTATTGATGCATTTAGGCGCGGTGATGTGCGCAAGGAGCGCAAGCGACGGAGCGTACGGAGGGAAAATGTGGCGACGTCTGCTGTTCGTCGTGCCTCGGGGTGAGAAAGGGTCGTGTGGGTTCATTGAGACCGTCCTTGAGATGTGTGCTGTGGATTACGCGGCAAAGTTCGTGACGATGCTGGTGAAAATTGGTATCATATCCCTTCCCATCGGACGCCTTCGCTTGCTCGTGGGCGCGTCTACGTCGATGACTTCGACGCCGTCTGCGACGACGGCGTCCGGAGGTGCGGCAGCAAAAATGCCGACTGCGCGTGTGTATCGTCGACGAGCGGCTGTGCTGTCCACAGTGGAGTATGCGAGTTTAATTGTTCGATCGGCGCTGCCGACGCCGATGTGGTGCGCGTGGTTTCAGCGCGAGCTCGTGAGCCTTTTCGCGTGGGTCATCACGGGCTTATACGTCGTAATCAAGCTTCGGAGCGTGATTCATCGCGTGGGAGATTTTATCGCCACCTTGGGCTTGCCATGGGCGAAGAATTCGTCGTCTGCGCTGGGAGAATCTGCGACGAGCGAGGAGTTGATGGAGTCGGGGAATCAATGCGCCATTTGTCAAGAGGCGTGCGTGGACGCCACGAAATTGACGTGTTCGCACATATTTTGTCAGGATTGCATCGCCGAGTGGTTCGAACGACAACCGATCTCGGCCACGGGCGCAAATAGTGGCACAAACAAGACGTGCCCGGTGTGTCGAGCTGTCGTGCAGCGTGGCGCGCGGAAATCCTACGGCGACGGCGCGACAGATTTCTGCCCGATGGTGTTTTAGACGAAGAGTTGTAATAGCGAACTGTACCTTTAGCGAATTTCACAACAAATGGCGATGAGATGATGACACTAAAAATAAAATAAGCCATGCGCTTGTTTTGATATTTTCAACGCTATCAACACAACTTGTGATGGAAAGATTTCGTGCGTGGCGGAAATTGGCGCGCGCGAGTTTCAAAAAATAGTGCTACTTGAATCGTTCCAGTCCAACTTACAACTTTTCTTCGCCGTCAGCGGCGCGGAGCGCGCCGAGTTCTGTCGGCGCTTGCGTGCCGCAAATCGTCGACTTGCCAAAAGCGGCGGCGGTGTCGACACCCTTCTCAGCCTCCTTGGCGATTTGAGTAGCGATCCACTCGAACGTCACCTTGAGACCGTCGGCAAGCTTCACCGAAGGCGCCCAGCCGAGCTTTTCCTTGATGAGCTCGTTGTTGGAGTTGCGACCGCGCACGCCCTCCGGACCCGGAATGTGCTTGATGGGCAACTCCTTGCCCGCGAACTTCATCGCCATGGCTTGCATTTCGTTCATAGAGATCATTTCATCGGAGCCAATGTTCACGGGCTCGGCGAAATCGCTCTTGGTGAGACGCAAGATACCTTCAACGCAATCGTCAATGTACGTGAACGAGCGCGTCTGCTTACCGTCGCCCCACATTTCAATCTCCGTCGTCGCCGTCGCCGCCTTGCGGCAAAACGCCGCCGGGGCTTTCTCACGGCCACCCTTCCAGGTACCGTACGGACCGTAGATGTTGTGGAAACGACCAATGCGCGTTTGGATGCCGAAATCGCCTTGGTAGTGCTTGTACACTTCCTCGCTGGCAAGCTTTTCAAGCCCGTACGCGTCTTGCGGCTGCGCCGGCCACGCGCACGCCTCCTTCAAGCCATCCTCCATCTCCGTGGATAATTGCGTGCCTTCCGGGTAAATGCACGCACTCGACGCATAAAAGCATCGCGTAATGCCTTGCACGCGCATCGCTTCCATCATATTGAAAGAAATCATCACGTTATTGTAGAAAATAACCGAATGGTTCGATTGAATGAACCCCATGCCGCCCATGTCGGCGGCCAAGTTGAAGCAATGGTCGCACCCTTCGAGAACCTTTTTACAGTTTTCAAACAATCGCAAATCAGCCAAGATGAACTCATGGCAGAACATATCCTCCTGTAGCATTCGTGCGTGTCATACACATCCAACCGCGGCGTCAGTCGTCGGTCCTCGTCGCGTTCGCGCGAAAAGAGCGAAGAGCTTTGACCCCACCGCGCGAGCTCGTCGACATCATAATCACCAATACTCATCTCAACACCACGATACGAACGACGATACATCACACACAACACAACATACCTCCATGTGTTCGTTACGCTTCCAATCACACGCCACGATGTGATGCCCTTCTTGCTTCAAACGCATCGCCAAGTGCGAGGCGATGAAACCCCCAGCGCCGGTGATGCAAATCTTCAACTTTTTCTCGGGCCAGTACGGCTCGGTGCCGTAGATCCCGCGTAATTCATACCCAGCGGCACTCATTGCTGCGACGTAAGGGGTGGTGTGAGGCGTGCGACGTGTGCGCGTGCGTCGAGCGACGACGAATGACGCGTCAGCCGTGGGATATCCCATGGGACACAAAAAGTGCGCCGCTTCGACGCTTTTTTCCCGCGTGTATCACATAGGCATAATCGTTGTCTTAGTACGCCAAAGACGTGTGGTGACGTCATCATAGGGCGTGCCGAGGCGTATACACCACTCGTATATGAGGTGCGCTTTGGTCTGGAAACGTATACGCATATATCGAGACATGTATAAATACTTTTAGCGTCTCGTGATTTTACGTACACGAGTCGGTTTTATGACTATGAATGGTGTTTATTTTGGTTTCTTTCGCTGGCGGCGCCGCCAAGCGGTCGCGCCGCCGCCACGACGCGCCGGCACTCTCCGCCGCGCGCTGACGCCGACGACGACGCCCGACGCGAACGCTTCGCGCGAACGCCTCACGCACACTCGTCCTTCGCCCACCGACCGCGCGACGACGCGCGACGCGCACGCCGACGCGCGCATTTATATAAAACATCGATCGACATGTCCGCGCCGCCATCGTCGTCGTCGCTGACGCCCGCGCGGCTCGGGCCGCTGCTCCGCCCCGTGGAGGCGTATTTACGCGCGTGCGGGATGATGAAAACCATTACCGCCATGCGCGCGGAGCGACGGCTGAAGGCGCACGCGGAGCTCATCGCGCACGCTGGGAGCGATGGGGGTGAGAGGGATCTCGAGGATGCGGCGGTCGCGGCGGCGGCGTCGGCGTTCGTGGAGGCGTATGAATTCGGTGCGGCGAAACGCGCGCGAGAGGGCGGTGATGATGGTAATGAGCATGCGGCGAAGAAGGCCAAGCCGAATAGTTCGTCGTCGTCGTCGAGCAGTTCGTCGAGTTCGTCGAGTAGTTCTTCGTCGAGTAGCAGCGATTCGGATTCGGGGGCGAAAAAGGCGAGCGCAAAGCCGGCGAGTTCGTCGAGCAGCAGTAGTAGCTCGAGCTCGAGTTCGTCGAAGAGTAAGAGCAAGAGCAAGAGCAAGAGCTCATCCAGCAGTTCGTCGAGTTCGTCTTCCAAGAGTAAGAGTAAGAGCGCGTCTTCGAGCGATAGCGAGAGCGACAAGAGCGCCGAGAAAAAGGCGGATTCGAGCAGTAGCTCGAGCTCAAGCTCGAGCAGCAGTTCTTCTTCTGAGTCTGAGAAGAAGGCGCCGGCATCGGCGGCGAAGAAAGCGGATTCGAGTTCGAGCAGTAGTTCTTCTAGTAGCTCGTCGTCGAGCTCGTCTGAGAAGAAGGAAGCTGCCAAGAAGGAAGCGTCGAGCTCGTCGTCCTCTTCGAGCTCTTCTAGTTCTTCTAGTTCTTCCAGCGAGTCTGAGAAGAAGGAAGAAGCTAAGAAGGAAACGTCGAGCTCATCTAGTTCGTCGAGCTCGTCCTCATCGTCGAGCGAATCTGAGAAGAAGGAAGCTGCCAAGAAGGAGGCGTCGAGCTCTTCGTCGAGCTCTTCCAGCTCTTCCAGCTCGTCTTCCAAGTCCAAGTCCAAGTCCAAGTCCAAGTCGAGCAGCTCGCCGTCGTCTTCGAGCTCTTCTAGCGAGTCCGACAAAAAGGAGGAGGCTAAGAAGGAGGCGTCGTCTTCATCTTCGAGCAGCAGCAGCAGCAGCGAGAAGAAGGAAGATACCAAGGATGACGCGTCTTCGTCATCGTCGTCGAGCTCGTCCGACAAGAAGTCGTCTTCGAGCTCGTCATCTTCGAGCTCGTCATCTTCGTCGAGCTCGTCGTCCTCTTCATCATCCAGCGACAAGGTAAGCAAAAAGAGCAAAACCCCTCAACCGTCGAAATCTTCAAAGGCTGACGCGGCTAAGGGAAGTCAAAGCGTCCCGGTTCAAAATGAAAAACAGCCGGGCGTGCCCTTTCAGAGGTGAGAGCCTTGACTGTCGCAATCACACACGCGTATAACGTGTATCGCGAGCGCGCCGTCCAAATACTGACCACATCGTTTTCTTCTTTTTGATTCAAACACAGAGTTAATAGCGCAGAATGGCTAGGTAAGAAAGGTTCGTGGGACATGTCTTATGAAGGCACGTTTGGCGAAGCTGGATACGGAGCCAAGGCGCAGCAAGTGCTCGGACAAGTTCGAGGCGCTAGATTCCAACACGAGAAAAACAAACGTAAGAGAAGCTACTTTGGTGGCGCCATCGACGACGTAGCGGTGAACTCGATCAAATTTGATTCTGATGATGATTAGTCAGCACCATAATACATTTAAAAATATTGAACAAAACAACAAAAGAATAAATGCGTGCGTGCGTATCACAAATCCTATCTCCTCGTCACGAGGTGCGCTGCGCAAAAATGTATAAAGAATAGCGTGTGGTGCCGTGCTCTTAACTGTTCCCCTTGGACTCTTTCTCTAACTCGCTCGAGAGGTTTGGCTGAAGCGCATACAATGCGCTTCGCAATTCCTCATTTGACTCTCTCAAGCTTTCAATTTGCAATTCCATGCTACGAATTTGTTTCCGCGCCGCGCGCAGTTCCTCCTTTTCTCTAATTCGCAACCATTTGGAATCTTCCGTGGAATCAGTGGTCATGAACTCAGCACCGTCGAATTCGCGCATCATAGCAATTTGATCATTCGTTCGTACAGGCGTAATCGGCACTGGTGCGCCGAACCCGAGTCGAGCAGCGGGACCCAACGCCTGCGTCGGCGTCCCGGCGGGCAAAGCATCTTGAGCTTGCTGCGCCTCTGTTTGCGCCGAAACCAACACCGCGAGCTGAAGTGGAACGACGACTAATGCGGTAAGAATCGCGGCGACGGTGGCGATGCGCCCTTCTGCGGTCACCGCCTCAAACGGTTGCCCAATACCCGTCAACGTCAAAAAACTCCAATAAATCGCGTCGCCGACGTCGGAAATGTTTGGATTTTTATCCACCTCCAAATCATAAAACAACTCTCCACTGATCAAAAACACGCACAAAAACTCCACTGCAACGGCGACGACTTTTTCGTTTTGATTCTTCACGCGCGGCGCACCCTTGTTCCTCTCCTTATCTTTGGAGCCATCCAAGTCGAGCACGCGAAGCAAACGCAACACGCGGAATAACCGCAACGGACGGAACTGATCGGTCGCCATCTGCCCCGCACCACCAATCCCGAGTAAACTCAACAAAAACCCAAACGTCGGGAGCAATGACAAGAAATCAATCAGCGCTGTCGGCGAACGCAAATACTTGAGCTTGAACTCCTCCGACCACGCGCGAACAATGTACTCAAACAAAAACACCGCTTGAAGCACCTCCTCCGCACGCTCGATGCCGCCATCCTTCAACGCCGGGATGAAAGTTAGCGGTACAATAGGAGGAAGTAGCATCTCCAGTGGTTCACCGCGCACCGCAGCTTCCGCTTCTAAAGATTCCAACCCAGCGATGACGAACACGCCCACCGTCGTCCCCACCGTCCAAATCCCCGACGAATCCGTCTTCCGCAACACATCCTTCGTGCGCTTCGCCAGCGTCTGCGCGTGCCACTCCACCTCATCAAACGCCGTGCGCTCGGGATCATCCTCAATCTCGTCGTACGAGTCGTACGAATCATACGTCCCAGATCCCATGTACCTCGCGCGCGCGTCGTCGCCTCGCCTCCTCGTCCTCGTCCTCGTCCTCGTCCTCGCCCGATGCCCCATCATTCGTCCGCCACCGCATCGAGCGTCGAGTTCCACGACCGTCCCAT